>Ga0257111_1000092_pt1 | contig 33557 bp, 32 predicted proteins | sample LP_taG_6_FD_191567 | JGI IMG/M metagenome (GOLD analysis project Ga0257111, IMG submission 191567) | Marine microbial communities from Northeast Subartic Pacific Ocean, Canada - LP_J_2015_P26_500m | ecosystem: Environmental > Aquatic > Marine > Oceanic | place: Canada: Northeast Subartic Pacific...
CTCAATTTCAATAGTATGTCTAGTCTTGCTTACTTGTATCTCTTGTCTTACTGCTAGATAATTCTGTAATTCAGGACTAAGCGACTTCTCATCATACGATTTTCCATCAATTGTTATTGCCATAGTTAATCTCCATTCATTAATTCATAGTACTATTTATACGTTAACTACTTAACATATTATGTAATATTAAATCAGTAGATTCTTCCGTTAGGTTAACATTTGCTACTATAAACATTGATTCTTTTTTACTTGTAAATACTATATGCTCTTTACAAGTATTTAAAAAATATAATCTTCCGTGGTCAAAATTCAAAACTTTATTATCTAAAATAAAATAATTTCTTGTTGGATTGCAATTATAGATTGGAATAAACAATCTACACGTTGGTAATTCTCTATCATAATGGTCTCTATGAGATGGAAATTGTCCACCTGCTGACATCTTAATAATATGAGTTCTTCCTAAATGATTTTTAAATTTTGATAATACTGATTCAACATAAGGCCAAAAGGGTGTTAGAGTTTTAAAATCTGGTTCATCAAGATTTAAATTTTTTTCTATATTATATTCTTTTAATGAATCCAAATCTGGTATGCCAGAAAAATTACCATCCAAACTAGTTATACTTAAACCATACCTAGCAATCTTTTTTCTAGGATTATATTGAACCCATTTATCATCAAATAATTTTAAACCTTCCTCAAATGTTTTATAATTTAAATTACAATTCAAAGGAATAATATCGCCATATCTAGCTATTGTGTCATATAAGTAACTCATTTTATTTTTGTATTAAATACCTTTATTTTTTTTGAATATGGAAAACCTGTAATTTTTAATCCATCTTCTGTTCCCCAACCAAATTTTTCATCATTACGGACATTATCAAAATATATTTGTATATTTTGTTGATAATATTCTATTTCTTCTTGTACGTTATTTGTAAAGTAATCTACTAGTGTATTAAATTTACCTATATTCCAATCAAATGTACCATTTTCAAATTCACCAGAAGGTCTACTATTAAATTCTTGAAAATATAGTTTACCATTTCTTTCCCTACAAAATTCTGTAATTAAAATTCTGTTTTTTACTGTTATATGTTCTTTTAATTTTGTATAAAACTCTTCTACTATATCTATATCCTCTTTTGGAAAATCTGTAAATGGATATTGATATAGATATGGGACATTATTACCTACAATAAAACCATCTCCAAATTTACCTATACTATGATTGTATATATGATACTCGCCATTATCATCAACTAAAGCGTGTTGTTGACATACATAATCATAATTTATATATCTTTGTATCAAATCATTTGGTCCTACTATATGATTTTTTTTATCAGCAATTTTATAACCAGTACCACCACCTGAATCACCTACATCTAATTTTACTATAATTTTATCATCAATACTTCCTTCATCTATAGTAGGTATACCCATTAATTTACATACTCGGTCTTGTTCTCTTTTAGATGTAAAAAACTTTAAAGCTCTTTTATCAAATTGTGTTTTAGTATTATACCATAAAGAAAGTTCATATTCTACTTTAGTTATTGGTTCTTCATCTCTACAATTCATAATATATTCAGGTTCAAAATCTAAAGTTTTTATATAATATTGTGAATCGTAATATTTTTCTGGTGGAAGATATATAGTATATGGTTTTAATTTTTTACTTATATTAAAATGATTATTATTAGCTAATTCAAACATCTTAAAATTAATATCATACTCTAAACAAAACTCTATTAAAGTTTCCCATTTTTTACGACCATTTAATATGAGTATATTTTTAGGTAAAAGACTTTTATCTATTTTATTTGCAAATAACATATTCATCACGATATAAAATAAGGCGACCACCAACCAGTCCAGCCTTTCTCCATTAAATGGTGCATTTGTCCTAGTGTACAGATACTATAATTTTTATCTGGTCCTTCTGCTTTAATTTTCGGACAAACCTTATCATAGGTTTCATATTCTATTTCACGATAATAAAATTCATCACTTCCTTTATTATATTTATTTAAGTAAAATTTATCATTGGATTTAAACTTATTCCATATATGTGATACATCACCTGTCCAAGATACAATGGATGAATTTAAAGGTGTATGAGCAGGTTCTCTCCACCAAGTATCATCTAATAATGTAAAATTCTTTCTAATTAAGTTTGGTAATTTATTATAGATAACTACATCTAAATCAAAGTATAAATTTTCTCCATCTCTAAACTTATCATACATTTGAAGTTTATTATACCAATTACCATACAAGTCATTTTCAATAACTTCAAAACTATCATACTTTATACCAGAATAAGTATCTATCATATGCTTTAAATTATCAACGTGCCAAGTTGTAAATCTTTTACCAGTCCTTACACAAATTATTCTCATTGAAATGCCCACGCTCTTTCATTACACCAAAAACATTTACCACAAGGATTTGGAAAATTTTCATTACCACTTTCTACTCCCCACGCACACGATTTAGTTAAAGGAAATAAATCTTTTATAAGATTGTGTTCTTTATATACACCTGATACAAACTTTTTATTTGTAAATATGTATGGTGTGTATGTAATACAATTATTATAACCTTTATCAAATACATCTAAACTTTCAAAGTCACCTGGATCACGTTTTCTTTCTGCAACGTCATAAAATCCACGTTCTTTCATAACTTCAATAGGTGGATTACAAGACATACCTGTTGCAACTATTGTATTATATTTTGTTGCCATTAATTCACGTATTGCTCTGCATTGTAATGCTTTTGAACAACCTCTTACATTTCTCCATAAAGTTGTAAGTTTACCATTTACCATTATTTTATTACGAGGATCAGCCATTTCTTTTTCTGCCTTTTCTATCCATACTGGATCACCTGTCCTAACATCAAATAATTCTAATTCTTTTATATTAGAGAATCTATCTTGTAAATATTTGTGTACACCAATAGCTCGTTCCGTATCAATAAGACCATCAGCGTCTTTGCTGTTAAAAGGGTATATCTCCGTTTGTGGAAAGTATGTTGCAATAAGAAATGCTAGAGAAGCTGAATCGCAACCACCAGATAATGATAAAACTATTTTTTTAGGTGCTCCTGTAGGAAAATGTTTTTCATCAAATAAATCTACTGTTTGATTTGAATATGTTATTTTCATTGTTTTGCCTTTTCATAATAAGGTTTTAATTCAGGATGTAAATCAAATAGATTATGATTATGTAATTTATCTAAAGCCTGACAATATTCAATTGTTTTAATAAACTGGTCAACATCTTGTTCTTTCTCTAATGCTCGTACAATATTTGGAAAGTTTTTATACTTCGGAATAAGTTCCTGTTTTATTTCATATGGTAAATTTTTAACTTGTAGAATTTTTGGATATTCTATTATATAAGATGTATGAGGTATTCCTTTTTCTTTTAAATAGTCTATCAACTTATAATTTTGTAATACACTTAAAAAAGAAATAACAGAATGGACATTAACTCTGGAGTTTTTTCTTTCCTTCATCACCATTAAATTATTAATAAGAGCAGGCCAGTCTGATTTTTTTCTAATATAATCATTGTATTTTCCATAACTATCAATTGATACTTTCATTATAAATTCTTTAAAGAAGTTAAAATAACTTCTAAAATTGTAACCTTCCATATCAAATACAGATAGATTTGTTTTATATATTAAGTCTATGCCTTTTGAGTATCCAGTTAGTACTAATTTATCAAGGAGTTTATAATGATTTTTCATAACTAATGGTTCGCCACCAATAAGTTTAATTGACCTAGTATATTTTGCTACAGAAGCAACATCATCAAGGTACTTTTCTCCATCGTGTTTCTGCGTATTCATCCTCTCACCATCTTTAGGATCTAAATCAGGATCATAAACTTTGCCTATTCTTTTTAATGATAGAGTTCTTGTATTAGCACTTCTTGGTGTACACATATAACAATCAAGGTTACACGCATTACCAAACATTTTCATTTTTATATCCAATAGTCTTTCATCTAATCCAATTTTATGTTCTTCTTTAAACTTTTGAACAACTCTTAATAATTCTGGTACTTTACTATCAAATGTTCCAGCAAGGACTTGTTCAACATATTTCATTCTATCAGACCGACCATACTTCTTTTCTTGCAAACGGCAACCAGTACAATGAACATCTAAATATTCTGGATCATAATCCTCTCTAGTCATTTGGTCTCTTAATTTATTTTGATAATCGGATGTATACCACTCTTCAATAGTAGTATCTTCCATATTATGACCAGTATGCCCTAGAGCGTCATAACAAGGTGCATATCTACCACTTAAACTTGAAAAAATATGAGTAAATGGTAAAGGACAAAACCATAATTTTTTATCTTTAAGTTGTTTTTCAAATTTTTCTTTTTGTTCCTTATTCACGCCAATTCTCCTTTATGAAAGACTCATTATGTTCGTGTATTGTTTTACCTGGACCAGTAAAATGTACCACTTTAATATATTTATGAACATCACCTAATATCATATAATCAGTCTTAAATTTGTCACGATAAATTTTGTTTAGTGTGACATTTTCCTTAAAATCGGATGAGTATTTACATATCCATTCCTCTGGTGTTTTAGTTAATTTTGTTTTATTGTCTTTTATTTTCCAATTAACATAGTTTTGTTCACCATAATATTTTGTATGAACATCACCAACATTATAATAATGTGTCTGCCAATAGTCTGGATTTTTAGCAAATTCATCCCATATATATTTTAAACTACCAGATTTAAACTTATAAAATCCACCATTTGATTCTAAAATTGACTTCCACCATATACCATAGGTAACTAATTCATTTTCTTCTACAGGATGTCCTATTAGTTCATCAACATTACCTGTAATAACTTGGTCAATATCCATAACTATAATATCATCACCAGGTTTTTGATATGCAAAATATGGACTAAAGAATTTTAGTTTATGCCAATGTTTCTTAATCTTATCGTGGTGGTTATAAGGTAATATAATATCTGCCTCAACGTCTGTATCACTTAAACATATAAACTCAAAAGGTATAGATGAATTTCTTTTTAAACTTCTATATAATTTTGATACATAGTCTGGTGTATAAAAACCTTTAAAATATACTGTACATATTTTAAGCATTATACCTCCATACAATATCAAAGTCTTTACAAACACAATGTACTATTTTTGTTTCTTTTGGTACAAAATGTTGAGTATCTAAAAAGTAATGCCATCTTCTATCTAACCATTGTATACCAACTTTATTTACATTTACTTTATATGAAAATATTGTTTCATTATCATACCGAAACATATCAAGAATATTTTGTGGATATAAACCACTCTTATCAGTTCTTAATTTCTTCATTAAATCTATCGTATCTTTAAACCCACCAAAGAAATCTAGTTTTAAAATTTGTTCTTTTGAAGCACCTATAATAGCAGTATTGATAACATCATTGTTAGGATCAAGACCTTTCTCTATAAGCATTGCTTGACAATTAAAATACTTTGCTGATGGACTTCTAATACTTTGTTTAACTTCTCTATTCTTAACAACCATATGGTTTTGATTATAAACAGCAATATGATTTTGTATATCCCATATATCAAAAAATGAATCAGTAGTTACAGGCACAGCGTCAAAATCTAAATACAAAATTTCATCATACTTTTTTGCTAAATGATATAGTAAATGTATCTTATAGAAATTAACTATTTCATAACCTGTTAATTCAGGAAAATCTTTACGTAGATTTTTTTCATATGTCTTATACTGTTTATCATTTTCAAACATAATAAAAGTTGCACCTATAGCGTCAGCGTATTTCTGTTTAGATTCAATTAATCTTTTATAGTGCTTTTTAAATGCTTTAACAGTTATTTGTGCTTTGGCTACCGTATCACTTTTTTGTTTAGATTGACCATAATGTTCCGTTGCAGGTACATCAACATAAAGACTATAAATTACTCTTTTCATAACTTACCTATCAATGTAAATCTAATACCTCTATCATCTTTTATTTCATCTTCAATTAATACTTTTGCATTATCAGGTAATTGTTTTTTAAAATCTTCAATAGTATTAACACAATTAATATGTCCTTCTATATCAGTCATATCATTTGATTGAAAAGCAAAGTATGATTTAGATTCACTTAATGCTTCCAACTCTTTCATTGGTTTCATATGTTCGCAAGCAGTATTAATAATTAAATTTGTATTCTTAATTCTACCAAATCTATCTTTAGAAAAAACATCACTTGTAATAAAATCAACATTTTTCCAATCTTTAAAAAGTCTATTCTTAGCAATACTAATAGTTTTAGGGTCTATATCAATAGCTGTAATCCTTTTTGATTCTTTAAGAGCAGGAATTAAAATACTACCATACCAACAACCTAATATAACAACATCTTGAAATTCTATATTTAAATTTTTAATTAAATCTATTAATCTCTCTTTAGATTTAAATTGATTAGGACTATATGAATCTAATAGGTCAGTATTAGTTCTTGCCTCTTGCATTATATTTTTAAATAATTTTAAGTCAATCATTTTCTTACTAGATAGTTGTTCATCACTAATAAATCTAGTGCTGTTCTTTTAAAAGTTCTAATTGCGTCTTCTGGCGATTCAACAATTGGCTCGTGGCAATTAAAACTAGTATTTAATAGCATTGGTATGCCTGTTATTTTATAAAACTCATTAATAAGATTATAAAACTTTTCATTGAATTGTTTATTAACTGTTTGTATTCTAGCAGTATTATCAACGTGAGTAATACCTGGCACTTTATCAGATTTAACTTTACAAATTCTTGACATATAAGGACTAGGACTATTCGTATCAAAATATTCTTGATAGTGTTCTTCTAATACTGCTGGCGCAAATGGTCTAAAGTCTTCTCTATCTTTAATAGTATCATTTATAACTTGTTTAATATCTTTTCTTCTAGGGTCTGCTAATATACATCTATTACCTAATGCACGATTACCACTTTCTGATTTGCCTTGATACCAACCTACTATTTTTCCATTAGCAATTTCTTGAGCAACGGAATTTAAACTTAAAGATTCTATAAAACCAGTAGGTTTATTTAAAATGTGTTTTATTCCAGCAAAAGTTTCTGTCTTATGTTTATTCTTATTCAATACATAATCAGCGTGTTGATAAACTCCTAATGCTTGTCCTTCATCACCAACAGCAGGTGGTATATAAACATTTTTATAATGTTTTGTAAACTCTTCATTTAAATAACCATTGTATATAACTCCTCCAGCTAAACAAAGATTGTCGCAAGTTTTAAGTGGATAGATATGTTCTTTAATTTTATCATTTGTAAATTTTTGTAATGTAAATGCTAAATCTTGACGACCATATTTTTCAATGTTAATTAGTTCGTGAATTTTATATTTCTTTTCTTTTATATCTCCACTAATTATTGTTTCAAAGACATCATAATAGTATTGACTAAATTTTCCATAACCAACTAACCCCATTAATTTACTTGCACCTAACGAACCAAATCCAGCTAGTTTAGACATTTGATTCCATAACCAACCTATTGGTAACTCTTTTGATAAATCTATTATCTTCTTATTTCTATCAACAAATATACATCTAAATTTATAACCAATACCATCAATAGCAACTATATCTGATTCTTCAAATCCAGAATTGATGTATGCGTATGTAGCGTGTGATTGATGATGGTCTATAAAGTAAATACCATTTTTGTAATAATGATCCCATAACTCTTTAGGTTTATAATCTAATACTTCTTTTGGTAATATATCTTTACACATTCTAATACCACCAACTGTCATTGAAAAACCTAACACAACAGAAGACCAACCATCTGAACTTTCTTGTTTTTTAAAATAATCTTTAACAAATTCATTATTTAATTCATAATCATTTGTATTTAATTGTTCTTGATGAGCATAAGAGTCTGCCTTATATGGAAGATTATGTTTAAACCTAGTATACCTTTCTCTTTGATTATGAAACACACCATCATAGGTATTATGGTCGTGTAAATTTAATGCTACAGCAAATATATTATACATTTAATACCTTTGCATATTTATTTAATGGCATATGACCGTTAGGGTCAACATATTCACAACACGTCTTACAATAACTTTCATATTTAAACAACCTAAAAGTCATCATCTTATCAACGTTCTCCTGCGTAAGTTCAAAATTTTTAGAAAGTTCTTTGTTGTTTGCAAATTTCTTACTACAATGTACTATATGTCTTTTCTCAAAATCTATAACAGGCACTTGTGGAAAAGCAGCACACATCTTTCTATCTATTTCAGCTGCTTGTATAACATCTTCAAATATAGGTGACCTACCATTGAAGACTTTCCACATAGTATTCTTATGAGATAACTTTTCAATATCTTCTGGATAATTATCTTTATACTTTTCAAAGTTAGGAGTTTTTACAACTACATTATAATTGTTCTTATTATTTTCAGGTAAGAAATCATAGTTACCTAACTTCTTAATTTCTTTCTCATAAAAATCTAAAATTATATGTTCTACATATACAATTTCTGGATCTTCTAATACTTCTGGATATCTGTTTCTAACAAATGAGTTTGATAGTACTTGACATACAAAGTTAGGATACTTTTTAACTTCATTAATAACTTTATCTAAATTTTTAATTAGTCCAGGTTCCCCACCAAGCAAGCATATTCTTATCTTATAGTTTTTAAATTTCTCTAAAGTACTCTTTAGAAAATCCATATCTACTGTTAAGTTTCTCATTTCTAAAGTATAACTAGTACAATACCAACAATCTTTATTGCAAGACATTGATAGAAAGAAATCTACTGCTAAATAATTATCTTGTATTTCTTGTAGTGTTTTCATTTTCGTACATACCAATCTTCATTAGGATTGGAAAATTCTTCAAATTTTCTTTTATAACCATTATTAATTAACAGATTATATATTTTTTTCTTATTAAGTGTGGCATTATGTTCACAGGTAATTATTTTAATATCATATAAGTTAAAGTCAAATGCATTTAAAATTTCAAATTCACTTCCTTCGGTATCTATTGACAAATAATCAATTTGTTTTGGAGCATTATACTTAAGCAATAGGTCTGCTAGAGAAATTGTTTTAACTTTATATTTTTTACCAAATGCTTTATTTGAAAAAATATCAATTGTTGATAGTTCACTATTCTTATCTATAGGAACTTCATTAAAGATTAATTCATCACCAGATGTTTTCCATATACAATTTGTTTCAATATTACCCTTTCTATTTTCTTTTAAATCTATGTGCCAAATTTTTGCTGCTTCTACTAAAATACCTTTCCAATTAAATTTATACTCCAATAAATGAGTATTACTTGAATCAAATCCATCAGCTGCACCTAATTCAATAAAATAACCATCACGCTTAAATTTGAATTCATTAAGTACAAACATATCTTGTCTTAATGACGATTTAGATTCAGGCAAAATTTTATAAAAATTTGATGTATTAATTTGATTAATAGGTTCAAACATATTCTGCCTTCTACCATTAATTATTTTTGTTTCCATTTTCAATCATTTCAAAAAAGAATTTATTAAATGCTATTAATAACTTTTCTTTAGGTTGTTCTTTAAAAGATACATCTTCTATATATCTTGGTGTAAGATATGTTTTCTCTACGATATTATGGTAAATATCTTCACAAGGTTTATCAACTAAACTTTTATCAAAAGTTAACTCTCCTAATATCTTTTTAAAATTTTTACATAGTTCTACTGGACACTTATCAGTTATATCAAGCATATTACCATTTGTATCAACTGAACAAATTTTACTAAATGATGGATTCGCTATTATTTCCGTATACCAGGTTAAGTCAAACGCCCATTTCTTTTCATAACACCAGAAGCACTTATGGCATTCTTTAGTATAATTATCAGTTTGTTCTTCCCTACCTACACAAGACCTAGTAAGAGGAAATAAAGTATTCATTAAATTATGTTTTTTATAAACATCAGCCACAAACTTTTTATCAACATTAATGTAAGGATGATATATGCCAATATTTTTTACCATTTTTCCTTCACCTGGATCTCTTATTCGTTCTGCTAAATTATAAAATCTTTTATTTTGTTTCATTACTTCTATTGGAGGATTAGCAGACTGACCATCCGTTCTTAATGCTCTTGGATATTTACTACGCATATTATACGACATTTCATCTATTTGTAATATTTTTGAAACCTTACAAGCGCCAGAATGTCTATCTGGACCTTCGCCAAATTTAGCAAACTCTGGTCTTCTAATAATTTCTTCTCTACATTTTGGATAAAATGACTCATCTCTATCATCAAAATTACAAATATATGTATCTTTAATTAAAACATTAGGAAACTCTACTCTCATCCAATCTACAATTTTTTCTACTGCTAGAGCGTCCTTTGGATTATGTATATCTCTACCAGACATTGGTATAATTTCCATTTTAGGAAAGTGAGTACATATCAAATAAAAAAGTGAAGCAGAATCTAATCCTCCAGATAACGATAAAATAACCTGTTTAATAGGAAAATTAAATAAATCAATTGTTTGATTTCCGTATGTTATTTTCATACTGTTATCATCACCATATTAGTAATTTTATTTACTTCTTCATCTGTTAAGTATGGATGTATTGGCAATGATAGTATTGTTTCACTTATACGTTTGCAATTTATACAATCATCTTTTCTATGTTCAATGTCCTTATACATAGAATTTTCAGATAAAGGTTTATCATAATGAATTGTTGCATTTAATCTACCTTTAACTACATCCCTTATTATTTTATTCTCAAATCTAATAACATATTTGTGATAGTTATGATTTAAACCATTGGAAGTATCTTGTATGTGAATTGGTAAATCTTTAAACACACTATCATATCGTTTTGCTATCTCTTGTCTTTTAGTTATCCATTCTTCCATCTTCTTTAATCTAAAGTTAATAAATTCAGCATTGAATATTAACATTTTAGAATTATATCCTAATATTTCTTTTTCACCGTGTTTTCTTAATTTTGTAAATAATTCTGCTTTGTCTATATCATCTGTTAAGACTGCCCCACCACCAGCGATACCAGCAACAACTTTATTTGCGTTGAAACTTAATGTACTAACATCTCCTATTGTTCCTGCCTTTATCTCATTTAAACTAGACCCTAATGCTTGGCAAGCGTCCTCTATAAATGCAATATTTTTTTCTTTACAGAAATCTAATATCTCTTTTGTATCAGACATACTACCAAATAAATGCGGATAAACAATTGCCTTTGTTTTATTGGAGTACATTTTCTTAATACTCTCTAAAGATATATGATAAGATTTTAAATCTACATCACAAAATACAGGTGTTGCACCTACCATAGAGATACAAGACGCTGTTGATATCCAAGAAAAATTGGTTGTTAATACTTCATCACCTGGTTTAATACCTAAACTTATTAAAGAAAAATATAAAGCGTCTGTTCCATTACCTACAGCAACAGCATACTCTCTACCTGTTATATCTGTAATACTCTCTTCAAGGAACTCCACATTCTTCTCTTGTTCCTTTTGCATTACACTATCAAAGAGTTTTAAATACTCTTCTTTGTTTGCTAAATATTCTCTATTCCAACCTGTCATATAAAAACTCCGCTATTTTTTCGTGCCCTTTTGCATTAGGATGATTATCTTTTTCTGAAATTGCATATTCTAAACTTGGCTGTTTCCATCGTCCAAGAAATTCTGGATCGGTTTTAAAACCCTCTATTACATCTTCTTCAATACTAAAACCGCCCAATCCTTTATCTAAAGGCCAACCTATAAAAGTATCATCTATCATATTAAAATAAGGACTACAATAGATATATTTCATTATTTTTTTATTCTCATTTTTAATTATATCCTGTGAAGCACTATCAAGCTTATCCCACTTATCATTTCCAACTTCGTGATAATCCCAAGCGTGAATCATTTGAAATGCTTTATAAGGTAATTTTTTAGATTTGCATATTTCTTGAAGACTATAATAGTATCTTACAGATTGGTTAATACAAAATTGCGTATCACCAGCTGTGGTGTTATATTGAGTATCAGGATTTGGATTAAAAAGAATATCTTTCCTATATGTATCATATGGAGAATAATCACCTTGCACTATACCTGGATGGAACCATTTAGCTCCTAATTTGTAATCTTTTCTTTTAACGTGAGACCAAGCTGGTATTATTAATCCTATTTCATCTTTCCTATCTGCTGCCATTAATTGTAAAATTTTGTCTAATAACGAAGAGTAAATATATTCGTTACCAGCCCCACCGTGAGCTAGATTTATACAATCCATATCTAATTTTTCTGCAAGAATTGTCGGCCACTTTGGCCAAGAAGTATCTAAATCGGGGTGGAATTGAGAGTAAAATTTCGGAGCTGTAAAACTACATCCACTTACTAATAATATTTTTTTCATCAAAATAAATCCAGTCCTTCATTTTTAATCTTGTTTAGTAACTCATCATCTCTTACTTGACATTGACGTTTACAAGTCGGTAATATTTTATTAAAATTTTCTTCTTTTAAATTTTTTTCAAAATCCCTCCATTCTTTCGTAGAAACAATTTGTTCAATATCATCTACTTCGCTTACTTTACTTACCTTTAATAAAGATTTCATTATAGGATGGTTTAACGCACCGTGGGTTGGGTCATCTAACCAACAACAAGGTATTAAATGTCCTCTATTAGTAACCGCTGCTTGCATAGTACCTGCAATACATTGAGGTTTTAATTTTTTCATCTAACATTTCTCCACACCATTTTTCCTGTTTTAGGATCAAAAAATGTTTCTTTTTTCATTTTATCATTATCTTCTCTTACTTGACATTGACGTTTACAGGTCGGTAATATTTTATCAAAATTTTCTTCTTCTAAATTTTTTTTAAAATTTATCCACTCTTTTGATAAAACAATTTGTTCAATATCATCTACTTCACTTATTTTACTTACCTTTAATAAAGATTGCATTATAGGATGGTTCATATGGTGTTTTGATTTATCATCTAACCAACAACAAGGTATTAAATGTCCTCTATTAGTAACTGCTGCTTGCATAGTACCATTAATACATTTAGGTTCAAACTTAAAAGGCTTATTTGGTTTCATATCATTTTGGGTCATCATATGGAGATCCTGTGTCCCACTTATGGCCAGTCTGGATTGAGTCCCACTTTTTATAATCCAATTTAAATAAACTTGATTTAGGAATTAATGGATCGTTTTCATCTAACCATCTTGATGATTGAACAAGCATAAATTGTATTTGGTGTTTTAATGCCATTTCTCTTGCTTTTCCTATATTGTGTTCATTATAACTAAAAATAATAAATTGCCAACACGGAGGTCTATTTAAATATTTTCTAGCTTCTAACATTACCTTAAATAACTTTTCACCATCTTGATTAATTCTATACATACAACTTTCCTCAGGCAATCCATCAATACCAAATATCCATCTAGCAGTAGGGTGAGCTTGAAATGCTTTTACATACCAAGACATTGGTTTGTATGAAGAAGCAGTATGAACGTTTACTGGAATATCTTTTTCATTTAAAAATTTTAATATTTCTATAAATTGTGGATGATGTATAGGATCTGAAAGTTGTCCACAAAAAGCAAATGCTTTATAAAAGTTTGCTAATTTTCTTATCTCATCTAAACTAATATCACATCCCCAAACTTTTTCACCATTATCTTTAAATTTTTTCCTTTGACACCTAGGACATTCTAATGGACATCTAAATGTAATGTCTAAATTAACACCACTTGTTCGTTTAAAAAATTCTATCTTATTCATTAATTTCCTTTAACCATACAATGCTGAACACAAATTTCAGGTATCTTTTTTTCTGTTCTTAAATTTTCTTCAAACTCCATCCATTCTTTTGAATATAATATTTCCTCAATATCCTCAACTTCACTAACTTTACTAACTTTTAATAGTTTTTGAAATGCAGGAGTTTTTAAACTCCAGTCTTCATCACACCAACAACAAGGTATTAAATGTCCTCTATTTGTAAGTGCCATATGTATTTCACCCTTTATACATTTTGGTTCAAATTTCATCCAAAAACCTTTACATACATACTTGGAGCTCCATCTCCTCTTTTACTTTTTCTATACTTCAATGAAGGTATAAGCGGGTCGTCTTTAAGCCACCTTGAAGAGTGTATTAGAAAAAAAGATAAACCATCTCTTCTTGCCATCTCTTTTGCTTTTTCTATATTATCTTCATTGTAGTTAAAAATAATATACTGCCAATATATTTTACCTTTGATATATTTTTTAGCTTCCAACATTATATCATATAATTTTAATCCATCTTGATTTTTTCTATAAAGATGACTTTGTTCAGGTAGTCCATCTATACCAAATATCCATTCAGCTTTAGGATGTGCTTTGAAAGCTTTAATATACCAAGACTTTGATTTTGCTGAAGAAGCATTATGAACACTAACATTTACATTATTATCATAAAGGTATTTTAAAATTTCTATAAATTTTGGGTGATGGACAGGATCGGATAGTTGACCACAAAAATTAATAGACTTAAAATGTCTTGTAAGTTTTTTTATATCGTCTAAAGTTATATCGTGACCGTGAACACGTTTACCTTTTTCTTTAAAAGCAAATTGTCTGGCACAGGCTGGACATTCTAAAGGACATCTAAAAGTAATGTCTGCATTAAGACCCATTATTCTATTAAAAAATTTTATACTTCTCATCTATTACCCTTTTCAATTCAATAAGAATATTTATATTGGCAGAATATATCTGTTCCGTAGGCACAGGTCTATTCCAATATACCATACCACCATCTTTCATATTCTTATCTCTCAAATACTCTATCTTTTTACCTAACCATTTAAACTCTACAAAAAGTCTAGGTGCAGGATCAAAATTAGGTTTTGTATATACATAGGTTTCAAATTTACCTAGTATATTTGATATAGGGACAAATAAATTATTTAATTTAGGATTAATCCACTTCTCATTATAAGTTATAATACCGTGGTCTGGATACTTGTCAATTACCTTTTCTAGTTCCTTATAATATATTTCGTTTGTTCCTAAAAATAAATGTTTAAATTGAATATCATCTTTCACAGGTTTATAAACTTCAAAGTTAATTATCTTTTCATATTGTGTACCAACACCATTTGGATAGACTTCATAATCGCATAAATTATAAACCTTTTTAGTTTTAAAATATTTTAATGCTAAAGGATATTCTTTAGGATGATTTTCTGAATAAAGTGCTATTACATTATTACTGAATAGTAAATGTAAAGTTAATAACTGGTCTTTAGTATATTTGTGTTTATCTAGGTAGGCTAAAGTTAACATACTTCTACCCATAATCAAAGTAGTTTCAGTTGTAGTTGGTGTATAATAGTCAAAGACAATATTTTCATAAGTCTTATATTGGTCTTTAATTGCTTTTATATAATCTTCTTTAGTGTGTTTAGGATTGGGAATAATAACTACTTGACTTTTTATACCAACAGAATTTAAATAACAACAGTGCTCATAACTATAACGTAATAATCCATCACCTGGTTTACCAGTACATACTATATTCATATTTTTTAATCATTCACAAATTTCAAAAGCAGTTTTCAAGGCCTCAATTTTAGTTTTAGCTTGTCTTAATTTCTTTTTTAATTCAACATCTTTTGAATCTCTAATTTTTTCAACTTCAAACAAAGCTAACTTTAAAGCAAATAGATGGTCTTCCTGTGCATTTTTTTTCAAAGACTTTAAAGCACCCAACTCATCACCTGTTTCATTTTCTTCAAAGATTGCTTTAACAAGTGTAGGATAAAATTTTGTATCTAATTTAAGTTCGTCAAATACTAAACCATCTCTTTTGGCAATTCTCATTACCATTTCCTCAAAACCTTTTTTCTCTCCCATTTTTTTCTCATAAGTATTTTTATGAAGAGTATCTAAAGGACAAAGCTTTAATAATTTTTGACAATCTTTGTGTTTAATATCATATTCAATTATATGTGGATTAACAGTTACTCCATCATCATTTCTTAATAAAATTTCAATATTCTTTCTTTCATTATCTATAAAGTATGCTGTAATGTAATTGTCTTTTCTTATTAAATCTTTAATTTTTTTTACTGTTGTTGGTTTAACAATATTATCTTTAACTTTAAACAATCGTAAAGCATTATATTTTAATTTCGTACCTAAATTTCTTATTTGTTCAGTTATCATTAATTTGTTCTCCTATTATCTTCAATATATTTTTTCAATTCATATTGTGGTTCCCAACCGTAACTAGTTATTATATTTATGTCAGCTTTATTATCGAGTCTTTCAGTATCACCACCAACTCTTTTTTCAGTAGTAATTCCAAAGTGGTCCATTATATCAGTTAACTTATTTGTAATGCCTGTTCCTATATCTATTACACCTGTCTTTTCATCAAATGCTGAAATTTGGCTTTGTCTTAATAAAGATTCAATCGCTGAACAAATATCATAGACGTGTATAAAATCTCTACTATGATTTGTATTAATATATGGCACATTATTTTTTAATATTCTAGGTATCAACATTTGTTCTCTTGCACCTGGTCCATATACAGTAGTAAATCTCATTCCTAAACTATTTGCAGGAGCAATCTGTTCCATACTATACTTACTCATTGCATAAGGATTCCGCCACGGTTCTTTAGCCGTACTTGAACTTGCATATAAAATTCTTGTATTTTTAAAATGGTCAAAGATTCTTTGACTTACGATAACGTTTTGTTTCCAATAGTCTGTAGGATTTTCAAAACTTTGTCTGACACCAGACAGACCTGCTAGATGAATAACTACATCTACATCATAATTTAAATCACAGGTAAGTAATTCATTTGGGAATAATACATCACCTGAATTGCGGTCTAAACCAATTACGTTAAAACGTTTTTCTGATAACCATACTGAAAGATTTTTACCAATAAATCCATCACTACCTGTCAATAATATATTCATAATTTACCATTATATACTAAAAAGATTAAAATGTCAATACTAACTCTATAATTTTAATATTTTCAAATACCACGTACTTGCTGTTGACGGTGATCCACTTGGAAATTCTTGTGCTCTATAATCATCACCATCAACTTGATGAGTTTGATAGTCACCTGAACCAGATAATATTGTATCTGACATACCTGAACCTCTATTTGTTCCAGTTGTATAACTATAAGCTATTTTATAACCGTCTCCAGATTCAGCAGCAGTTTTTTTCATCCATTCTTTTAAAACTGTTCCAAAACTTCCTGAATTATAAATTTGTAAATTATTATCTGAAGATTTTAAATAAAGAGGTACAGTTACAGAAGTACTAACTCCATTTATCTTATGTAAATAATAACTTTGAGTAGTTGAAAATTGGTCTCGTACTTCTCCACCAATTCTATATGTGCCTGAAGCTTGACCTGTAAAATTATTACTTAAAGTTAATATATTGCCATTAATTGATGTTATTCTTGTTGGATTATCTCGTCTATCTGGAAGAGTTGAATTATCTTGTCTCCAAAATCCCATATCAACCTCTACATTGGTTACATCACTCATAGTCACAGTATTTGTTCCACTTCCACCACCACTAGAATAAGTTTTATTTTGTGTAAATCCTAATCCAACAGAGTCACCTGAATATTGAGTTGGATCTGCTTGAGTATTAACAAAAATTGGTGTAGCCGAAACCCTAGTTGAACCTGATACACTACTTGATGAATTAATATGATATGTTCCTGCTTGTGATGATCCTGTTGATGATGATGTTAATAAATCTATAGCAGGATGTAAAAATGTATCTTTAACATCTTGTAAAGTCATTGGTTGAATATCACCATCACTTCTTCTATAAGCAGGCCAAAGCCAACCAGTATCGGAAGTTGGACTACCTCCTGATAGAGTTTGTTCTATTTTATCGTAAGTAACAGTTACCGTTGTAGGTTCTGCTGTTTGTGCTTCACTAGGAAAAGAAGTCCAGTGTGTATGAAGTGTGCCTGCTTGTTGTCTTGTATCACTTATACTTCCTACATTTCCACCTGAAGCTACTACACTTAATGCAACACCTGGATCTAAAGAATATTGGTAAATGCATTGGTCAATTATAGTGTCAACCATTGCTGAAGTCATCTCTTTCAAATCGCCAGCGTCATAATATAAAGGTTTTCGTACTGCCATTATGTAATCTCCTATGTAGAACTTCCAACTATTGTTTTTTGTAAGACTCCTGCTGAATTGTAAATATTTAATGTTGATGAAGTTGCAAAAATACTTGAAGTTGCATATGCAGTTGTAGCATCCAAAATTACATTACCAGCAGCATCTGGAAAAACAATATCCCTAGAAGCTGTTGGATCAACTACCTTTAAAGTAGTATAAAAAGCATTTGCTGTTGCACCTTGCATAGCTATTTTCTCACTTGAAACTGAAACATCACCCTCTAACGTAATCCACGGTGTAGCGTGTGTAGCTTTAATAATACCATATCCTGATCCATCTGTATAAATTCTTAATCCACCAATAACAAATTCAGTTGCGTCTAAAACTTCATCAATATTAATTTGAGCTGAATCAGTTGAAGTAATAGTATTACCTGAAATCTGAACTGTACCTAAAGTATGTGTAGTACCTGTACCAGTTATATTAGCACCAGAAATATTTCCAACTGCTGTAATACTACCGCCAACATTTGTAATATCTCCACCAACACTTGTTATATCACCAGTAACAGTTAAATCATTTGCAATAGTTACATCATCTGTTAAACCTAATGTTAATTTATCTGGTGAAGAAACAACTGCTGTTACTTGATTTACTGTACCAAATGCACTTAATGTTTGTCCTGAACCAACAGCTTGTATATTTGTAGCGTCATCTGTAATAAACCAACCAGCGGCTGCTGTTACTACGCCATTAATTTCATTTACAGCACCTATTACAGTTGTTGCGGTTAATGAAGGATCTAATGTACCTATATCGCCAAAGTCATCTGCCGCTAATGCATTAAATTGCGTTCTAAATGTTTCTAACGTATCTGTTTGTGCTATATTTCTTGCAGCCATTATTTGTTAACCTTCGTTACTAGTAATTCTTTTATTTCTCTTAATTCTTTCTTTAGATTATTTATCTCTCTAATTACATTTCTCATTTCATCTTTAGTTTCTCTTCTTTTCGTTTGTCTTTGCATATATATTTCATACTCACTTGAACTTTCTCTTATAATAGCATTAGAATAAACATCTCTTACTAAACCTGTATAACCTTTTACTTTTAGTTGTTCAGCCATATTATACCGCCAAAGCAATCGCCCTTAAATCTTTTAATCTAGGTGGATAAGATGTAATTAATCCATTCATCACACACTTGACTTGGAAAGATGTAAATTCTGGAAGACTAGAAGCACTAAATTGATATTCTTTAAAGTCATCATCTTGTACTGTATCACCAACCGATGGTGTAATAGATGTATCTGGACTACCATCTGTATTAAAGTATGTCCAAGGTATATCATTTAATCTTCTTGTTTCTTCTCCTCCACTTAATCTATAAAGAAATTTAATTGTTGAAGTAGACCTTACACTTGCCCCAACTCTTACATCTAAAGCAGTTGAAGGATTTGCTAAACTAACTGACCTTGTCATATAAGCACCAGCAGAAGATAGTCCTGAAATAGCAGTATCATCTTCATAGTCCACTTTATTAGAAATTTTTGCTACAATTTTTGACTTGTCTGCAGGAGCAATTGCCATTGTTAAATCGCTTCCAGAAGTTGTAAAGTCAACGACTGGAGTTAATTTTTTACCATCTTTTTTAACAGATACTAAATGAACACTTGAAGGTGTTGCACTTAAAGTATATGCAACTGTTGATCCATCTCCTGTAAATGTATCTGTACTAGTAACAGCAGGTTGATTTAATCTGTTTGAAATACAAAATGCGTTTAATCTTTGTGTATCAAGAACAGGTGATAAATTTGCATTTGTTGAATATAATGTATTATTCACAAGAATTGATTTATAATTTGTTAAACTTGACATTTCATTTGTTTGGTTAATTGTACTTGCTACCATTTGTGGAGCAGTAAAATACACATTGTCTCCCATTGTAATTGATTTTTCAGATGAAGCACCTGCCAAAGCAAATTGTGATTCAGCACCATCTACAGATTTACCTGTCGTTGTTCTGATACCAGTTGTTATACTTGTTCCTGGATGTATAACGTGTCCTAATTGTAATTGTAATACATCAAATTGTCTATTTTGAGTTGCCGTTACCGTATTACTTCCAACATCACCAGTTGCTGTTGCTGGTCCACCTGGAACTAATAAATCATAACTATCTAAAGTTATATTTTTAATTGATGTGTAAGTTCCATTAATTTCTGAATGGGCAAAACCATTATATGTTCCTGAACCTACTCCTGCAATGGTTACATTGTCAGTTGTGCTGTGCATTCCGTGACTCTTATGATAAACTCTTATATCACTAGAACCATTAAATGTTCTAATTGGATTATTCTTTAAAGTCTTAACAGGTAAATCAGCATTTGCTAATGTTACCATTGCATAAGTGCCAGTTGTAAATACTGCTTTTTTCAAATTGAAAGTTAAATCTTCCATTTGTTCAGCATTCCACGTTTTATTATTTGCTGATTTAAATAAAACACCTGTAGCAGGTTGTTCAGATACCGTTCTATCTGATCCTATTTGTATTCCTCCCAAACGAGAAACATATGCTGTATAATCCTGTGAATCTGTATATAAAACTATACAATATTCTGTTTCTTCTTTTAAATAAACTGGTGAAGGGAATGTAAATGTAGTTGCAGTTGTTCCATCTGTACTTGTATTAACATCACCTGGATTTAACCATTTTCTTCCAAAAGGAAGAACTTGGTTTCCAGGATATCCATTAACCATATTTCTAATTTCTGCTTTAACAGGTATTGTAGTTGATTTTGTAGCAAAATAAGCATCCAAACTAGTAATAAAACAACCATCAGCAGTATCAATCATAAATGATTGAGCTAATGGATCACCTCTTGGCATCATATTTACCCTGGATGTATTTGTAATTTGTCTTGTTTCATTAACCGTTGTTCTAACCGTTTCTGTTTCTCTAGTAGAAATATTAACACCTTGCATTGTGTTTAATAATCCTTTTGCGTCATAATCACCTTCTGCTGATGTAGCAATCGCTGTTCTATCCATAGAATTGGTAGATGAACTTGTTAATCTGAAAACTCTTTTACCTGTTCTCCATCTTGGATTTGAATCCACATTTGGATTAGGTATCGCAAATACGCCTTTAATATATCCATTAGCGTTTGTATTTAAATTACCACCTAATGAACCACCATCTGGTGTTGCGTATGAAGCAATAGCCACATTATCAAAAAATGGAAAAACTCTTGTATTTGGTCTCAAACCATATCCTTCAAAAGTTACATCCCTACTTCTTATAAATGGAACAAAATTAACAGATACAACCCTATCACCTAAACTATGTGTAACCGTTCTAGGAATTACAGTCGTTCTTATTCCACCTCTTGTTTGTATTGAATCTGTTTGTGAAACCTGTGTCCATCCTTCTCTCCAAGACCTTGGATTTCCAGTCCAATTAGTTTGCCATTCATTCCAAGCTGTGCCCATAGGAATTTCAGATAAATCTCCTGTATTCTCTAATCCCTGCTCTCTAGCTAATTGGTCAAAACTTCCTGCCAAATCAACTGTAACTTCAGGTACTCTTTCTGTTTCTCTCCATTCATCAACTGCTGGATTTAATTCTATTGTACCAATCCAATCAAACACCATAAATGGATTTAAATTTTCTGTTTTAGTTGCATAAGGATTTTGAATTACCGATGTTTCTGTATATGGTAAAGAAATCAAATCTCCAGTTGTTGTATAATTAGCTGCTGTTCTATCAGCTGCTAAAATCGCTGTACCATCTTCATCTACTTCTTCCAAAGTAACTGCATCCTGATTAAACATTGGTCGTACTTCACCACGTTCCATATCCATTGCACATTTATAATCAAAATTTCTAACATCACCAATATTGTGACCTGTAAAATTATCTACAACAAATCCATTTTTGAATCTATCTAAACCATCAGCGTCTTGTATTTGCATTGATTGAGCATTTGCTTCCAATAATGATAGTGATGTATAATATTCTACATTTGATATTCTTCTTTCCAAATGTCCAATATCTCTCATTGTATATCTTCGGTTATCAATTTTTTCTACTTCAACCTCATCTGGATTTAAAGTATATGATGGTATATGTAAAGTTGCAAGATGTAAATGTCCATCTAAATTTCCTGGTTTTAAAGGATTTAAATCCGAAGCACCTGGTAATGCTTTTAATTGTCCATCTTTTGTAATGAAAATTTTATCTATACGTTTTAAATAATATTCCATATCAGCAGTTATGTCTGAATTAAATTCTACAACATCTACTGTTGACGCACCAGCGCCATCATATGTTCTATCAGCATTACCACTATTGATAGTTGAAGCGTCATCTACTCTAGGTCTAAAATCTAAACAATCTCTTAACTGATATATTTTACTAGTTGTATCGGAAGTATAACTTGGAATATCTTCATAGTTAACAACACCAGAATAGGAATCTACATCAAAGTAATCTCCAGAACCGTGAGAGAAATAATCAAACTTAACAAGTAATTGTCCAGACGGAACTAATGATCCTGTTTTTAATTTAATTCTTCCAATGTCATAGAAGTTATCTCTTTGTCCTGTATCTAATTCAAATCTACTTGTAATATCTGTATCACCTATACTTGCAAGTGAACCAAAAGCTGCTGACATATAAACATTTTCTAATTTATAAACATCCGCTTTTCCTAATCCAATGACACCAGATTCAATAATTGATTGGTCTGAAATATTAACCGTTGTATCATCATTTGCTGATTTTGTTTTTGAACCTGCAACCGTTCTAGCAAGTGTTGCTAATATTTTAACTTTATGTCCAGCAAAGTCTGCACCAAAATCAAAAGTTAAAGATTTTCCTGAAGGTGAACCACCTAATGCAAAGATAGGATCACTTTCGTGGTTACTACCTCTGGTGTTTAATGTGTCTCCAACAGCACCTGTACCACCACCACCTGTTGACATAACTGATACAGAAAAATCTCCATCATCTTGGGAAGCAAAAATTTCATTTGTACCTGCAGTAATAGATAAATCTCCATTTGAAGATAACGTTCCTGTAAATTGTCGTCTAACATTAAAGTTAGTATCAGTTAAATTTGAATTTGTTGTTGTCTTTAAAGTTTTAACCGTTTTATAAGGTAATTCAAATAAACCAATATTCTTTTCAGGATTTTGTAATTTACTTCTTTGTCTTGTTGCAATTGCTGCTACTGATACATCCGAACCACCAACGTTAGCAGTTAATTCTACTTCGTTATTAGATATAACTCTTTGTACTAAACCTGTTGTAGTTGTATTTACATCATCTAACCAAGTAACCGAATCTCCTGGTCTTAATTCTGATATAAATTTAGTTCCATTACCAAGTAAAGTAGCGTCTGAATTTGCAATTGAAACATTACCACTTAATTGAGTACTGCCTCCATAAGAAGTTGATAATGAAGTATCAGCAGTATAAGTTGGACTTCCTGCCATACCAATTTGTTTTGTTTGAGAAAATTCTTTATTTTGAACTCCAGCATTACCATATAAATCTGCTTTTATAATAGCTGAATTATTTGATGTTTGTCCTGTAATTGTTTCTGAAGCAGCAAATATTCCTTCAACACTAGATAATATTACCGTACCTGTTGAAGCTGTTCCACCAGAAGAATAAACACCAAAACCAGTTCCATCTATTGTATTACCTACTGAATCGTGTAAACTAAAACTATCAGCATCCACTACTTTAACATAATAAGTGTTACCATTTAAATCTGTCATACCAACTATATCAGCAATAGAAACAGCGTCACCGTCTTTAATTTCGTGACCAGTTGCTGTTATAACTACTGGATCAGCTTGTGTAGCAGCTGTAATTGTTGCTGAAGTACTAGATGAAATTGCCTGTACATAACCAGTTGTACCAGAAGTTGATCCTGATACAATTTCTCCAGTTGTAAATGTTGTGTTGTCTGAAATTTTAAGATGAGTAAACATCTCAACATCAAAGATATAATGTTTCCAAGTTGATGTTTGAGCAAAAATATCTGCCGATTCTGTTCCATTTGCTAATTCAAATCCTCGTGATTTAGCTCTTCCAATTCCTGGAGTATTATTACCAGATGTTGATTGTTCAGTACCACGAACAGCTGTTGCTGTGTCGTATAAATTAATTGTTTTAAATGCTTCAGAATCACCAGAAACAAAATTAACATCTGGTGTTCCATATACATTATCTACATAAACAAAATTTTTAATATCAAATCTTGTTTTATGATTATTTTGTGTATCAAAATCTCTTGCCTTATCAACATCTAACCAAGTTGTTCCAATTCTTTCTGCCTCAAAACCTCTTACATATGATTTGAAAGGTGCAATACCAATTGCTAACATTGATGTTGCTGCTGTGCCACCATCGGATGTGGTTGCACCATCGGTATAAATTCCTCTATTATTTCCTAACTCTACTGATTCTCTTACATCAAAATCAGGTTCGTCAACTGTATAGTCACCAGACTCGTCAAATGTTCTACGAGCAAGTGTTTCTTCTAATACAGCGTATTGACTATTTCTAGCGTGAACTTTTATTTGACCATTTTGAACACGAGCAATTTCTATAAAATTGGTATCGTCTGTAGCACCTAAAATTTTCTTTGTAAGTGTTAATAAAATTTTAAATCTATGAGCACCTGGAGCATTATAATTTGTAGAACCAGCTGCATTATCATTTAAAGCAACGTCATCTGAAGCAGACGTAAAACTTTCTGCTACCGATAATCCTATTCTATATGAAGGTGTGTTTGTATATTTGTCTAATACTAAAGTTGAAGCAGCTATATTTACAAAATATCCATTAATATAATAAACACCAGTAGCAATACCAGTCGCTGAACCTGTATGTGTTGAAGCCACAACAGCAGTTGGATTACCATCAGCACTTGAAGTAATTATTTCTGTATCTGTAAATACTGTAGAAACTTTATCTGTTCCTGTTTTATCGTATTTTATGAATAGTGTATCTGGATCAGTACCATCAGCAACAGACACACCTATACATTGTGCAACTACTCCTGAAGTTCCTCCAGTTAAAGTTGTACTATTATAATCGTTTATGTTTGAAGCTGATTTAGATGTTAATTTTATTGCTGTATAATAAGTGTCAATAGATAATTGTCCAGGAATAACAGATGAACCACTTTTAAATACGTGGTCACCAAAATGCTCAATCTGATTCTGTACTATAGTTTGTGCTTGTGTTAGTTCCCTTGCTTGAACAGCAAATGCTGGTCGGAATAATATCCGATGGTAATTATTCGTTTTTGAATAATCATCATAATAGGGACTTACATTAAAATCTATTGGACTTGGCATTTAATTTAATTCCCCTAAAATTCTATAATCAATTTGATATTCTCGGTCTGATCCGCAGCTCTTGTAATTGGTGCTCTGTTTTCAACGTAAACTATATCACCAGAGCCGTGGTCAATTTCTGAACTTGAATATCCATTTGAAAATGTTTGTTGATTAACTGTACCTGATGTTGTATCAGGTGTCACTGTTGCATTTGAAAGTTGTCCAGTTATAATATTTGTTCCACTAAAAGCTGTTTGATTTCCGTTACTATCTATCCCCTCATCATTGTGTCTTGTTTGTATAAAATATAAAATTTTATTAGTAGAGTCCCATTCAATTACTTTTCCAACTGCACCAGTTGAAGCTTGATTTATTTCTTCATCAACTGTAAATGTTCCTGTTGATACTGAACCAACAGTAGCCGTTGTTGCTCTTAACGTAGTAGCTGTAGAAGCAACTCCATTTGATTTAGGATCTCTTATTAATGATATTTTTCTAAAATCATTTGCAACTGTAACGTCACCAGAATTGCCTGATTCTGTTCCTTCTAAACTTGAATTTAACATAACAAAAAATCCACCTAACTCTTCAACTGCATTAAATCCGTGTCCACCGATTGGTTCTATAATCACATCAATTTCTGTAGAAATTAATGCTCCGCCACCAGCTGAATTAATATCTGCAATTCTAATATAAGCAAAAGTATATCCAGTACCTGGAGTTGTTACGGTTATTGCTGTTACAGCACCAGAAGAAATTGTTACTGAACAAACCCCACCTGTTCCATCACCTCTTATAGGAACACCTGCGTGGTCACCATCTGTTCCAGCGGAACCTGGAGTTTTAATTTTAACTACATTAATTGCACCATCAACTGCCGCTGAACTTACTGTTGAATCTGTTCCAACTGCCATAAAATCTACAGATAAAAATTCTGCTTGCATTGAAGCAGTTAAAGTGTACATATATTTCCACTTATAACCGTCAGCAGTTAATTGAATAGTTGTTGATGTTCCAGTAGGTTCTACTGTAGAAGTAGCATTGTTATTATTATCTAAACATTTATAAACATTTCTTTGTGATGTTAATATATAAAACGTTGAGTCATATAAATTTGTAGCACCACTATTAGTAGTTGTAACTGTTGTTGTGCCTGTTGCATATTCACCAATATCATTTCTGTAATAATCATAAACTGTGCCAGTTGCCCAATTTCTTCTAGGAACTACAAAGCCAACATTTGTACTTGTAACTTTTTTACACGCCAACATATCATCATAAGTAAAATTTTGTGTATTAACATTATCGGCAGGTGTTACAGGTAATAAATCTGTTCCTTCGTTATTTGTTCTACCATCACCTCTTGTAGAAGTAGTAAATTCTTGTGGTCTACCAATTCCTAAATAAAAAGTATTTCCAGAGGCTTCACTTAAAGCTTCTTGGAATTGTTCACTATTGTGAACTCTAAATTTATTTGTTATAATCGCTGGCATTTATTATTCCTTTTCTTATATTTATACGAGTTTATACTAACCTATATACCTTATTACTATTTTAGCACTATTAGCAGGAGCTACTGTGAAAGTTAAAGTTGTTGATGAAATTTGATAATCGTCTGTAGGAATTAAACATAGTCCATCAACAAAAACTAGAATATTATCAACAGTACGTCCAGCAGTTATTGTAAATGTTAGTGTAGAACCATCACCTGTATTTGATTTATCTGTAGAAACTAAAGCAGAATTTTCTGTTAGTACTTCAATGTAACCTGTAGCAGTTGCAAAATATGGTTTACCTGTATCTTCAGCTAAAGCAGGAGAACCTGCATAGGATGTATAAAGTGGAAATTGAGAAAAATCTGGATGATTGAATCTTATAGCTGAATTTTCACCAGTAGTTACAAAATGAGCAAAACCAGTAATTGATAATCCACTTACTGTCGTAGCAGTAGAACCTAACGCAACATTTGTATAACCTAATGTTACAAAATCATTTGCTAATTGTGTATTTAAAATTCCAGCATTAGCGTCTAATTCTGTATTTGTAATATTTTGAATTGCAATTGATACTGAATCTCCAGTTACCGTTGTATTAATACCACCTCCACCTATAATTCCTAAAGTTTCACCTAAAGCAATTTGTGTAACAGTTGAAGAGTTGTCAACAATACTTATTGCTGGAAGAAGATTTGCATTTTGTATTGTATTACTTGCTATATCAATTGTTTTGTTTGTAAGAGTAGCAGTAGAATCGGCTGAAACATCAGCAGTTAGAGTTAAATCATTACCAACTAAATTTGTGCCAATACCAGTACCACCTACTATATTATATAATCTACCTTGGTCTATAACACTACCGTCACCTATAGCTGTATAAAGTTCATTAAAATTATCATTGATTATATCTCCACCGTCACGTAGGTTGCTACCTGTTCCGTCATTTGCAATTGATCCTATTGAAATTGATTGTTTAGCCATTTGTTCCTTTAAATTACTTTACTATTTATAAAGATTATGTTGAAGCATTATCAAAAGTTGTTGAAGTAGAACTAAATTCCGCTACTGTATTACTAAATAGATTTCTATTATATGTAATTGTTGATGGCAAAGCAAAATTCATCTTAATATTCTTACCATCTACGTGAGAAGTCATTAAGAAAATTCCACCTCTTCCATTTAAATTGGAATTTGTCCCAAAAACTTCTAATTCTTCTAACGTTTTAAATGTAATTCCGTGACCAGCAGTTGTTGAACCATATAGAGTATTTGCCCATTTATTAAGATTGCCCCACCTAGGACCTGCGTATGCCCATCCTCGTTTAACAAGAACACCATTAATAATTGACCTCTTTCTACTTGTATAATCTAAATCTATTGGTTCTCTTATTAATGTAATATCTCTTTGATTAGCAGCAAAGTGTTCAAGTGAATCTCCTTGTTGATATGATGTTCCACCTTCGTGAGCATTTGCTCTTAAAGATGTTCCATCATCTACTGTTCCTAATCTTCGTGCAAAAATTGTAGAGAATAGAGTATTAAGAATTGCAAATATTGGTATTTCAACTTCTTGTTTACCAGAAACAGCACCAACTAATGGTAATCTTCCTTTAGCACTTAATCTTGAAGTAATATCTACTTGACCAGTAAAATAAAATCCTGCTGTGTGCATTGTCTTTTTAAATGCGTCCCGCCATACTGAAATTGAACTAGCAACTTTTAATACATAAGAAAAATCTTGATAGTATTTACTGTCTTGTATTCTCATTGTTGTTTCAGAAAGCTTACCATCTTCATTAATAAATTTACCATCCGTATCTGCAACTGAAACAACATTAATTGAAGCAATAGTAGCGTCAATTTTTTTAATAGTTGCTGTACTACCTAATTGTGATGTTACCGTATCACCAACAGCAAAAGTACCAGTAACATTTTTAATTCTTAATAATCCTTTATCAAAATCAAATCTATCTGTTATTCCATTTCCACCACTAGAACTAGTAACAGTATTATTTGGTGAAAATGATCCTACAATACTTGTCAAAATACAACTATTATAAAATCCTAATTGTGGAGGTGTAGGTGCTAATTCATATTTCTTTCCTAATTCAATTGTTTTTAATTTTGTAATTCTACCAATTTCATCTCCCCACGCTTTTACAGTTGCTGATATACCTGCACTTGAGGTTACAGTAACACCTGGTAATGTAGAATACCTTGAACCATTTTGTAATAAAAATATATCTTCAATTGTTCCAATATTTTCACCACTTTCTTGCATAATGACATCACCAAAATATTGGTCATTTAACATTATGCCTGATTCTAACTTTATTTTATCTCCTGTACCATCTTCATTACTAATACCACCATTAACAATTTTTACAAACCCCTTTGCCTGCATTCCACCTGTGTCAGTATTATCAAAATTTAAAACATCTCCAACTTCATAATTCGTTCCTTTATTATCAATTATAATTTCTGTAAGTCCACCTGTACCAATTCCATCAATAGCAAATACAGCACCAGTACCACCTGCAACAAGTGAAAGAATATCAGCTGTAGTATTTAATGTACCATCATTTGTAATTACTTTTGTTCCTGGAATTCCTGTTATAGTTGCTTTAATATACCAATCGTCTGTATCAGAAGCAGTACCTTGTACTTGTTCTCCAACTAGAAATGTGCCTTGCATAGAATCACTATTTAATATAAATTCGGAAACTGTATCTATACCAATTTGATACGTTGCAACATTTTCAATAACTGCATAGGCGCCACTATCTGTACCAGTAATTGTTCTTCCAATTAATTGTGTTGTATCGCCTACTTCTGGAAGTACTCTTAAAGCTTTTAATGTATCAAATTTACCATCTGATACTCTTAATAATTGTTCTCTAGGATAAAATATTTGTGACTCTTCATTAAATAATATTCTAAAAAATATTTCGTGTCCTTTATTTGTACCTTTAGAACGATAAAGAGAATTAACATTTTTAATAAGATTTCTTTTATTAACATCATTTGCTAATGTATCTGGTAATGTTGCAAGAAACTCATCTCTAAAATTTGATAAAAAATTATCAATTACATTATCTGGATCTCTAAAACTAACTAGTTCAGCAATATTATTTACAGGATTGGGTGTATAATTATTTATTGTTGCATATGCATTTGAAGTTCCACCTACAACTATTTCTCCTTTTATAAATTTATTTTGAGCAGATATGAATAAGCGACCATTATCTAAATCTTCAGTTAAAATTGTTGCTATTGCGTTAGATGTTTGACCTGTTATAATTTCTCCACGAGTAAATTTTCCATATTCAGTACCAGAGTAAGTTTCAAAAATAAGTTTATCACCTATGTCAAGTGGTGTTCTTGCAGTACCTATAGCACTAGCATCCAAAACTAAATTATTTGCTTGTGCTGTTTCTGTTTCTAATAAAATACCTTCTGTAGATTTAACAGAAGTTACTGATAACTCAGCAGACTCTAGTAATTGGTAATAGACTTTAAGAAAATCAGCAAACTTTGGATGTTCACTAACTACAAATTCAGGTAGTTGACTAGAAAGTATTGTTGAAATTTTATCATTAAACTTTGCCATTTGTCATTAGTAGCTGGAAGTAGTTGTGTATCCTACACCTGCCTCAGCACTTCCTCCTACAAAACTATCAGCGGTAACTGTTATATTTGAATTCGCAACATCAATTTCTATAATTTGGTCTCTAACAGGAACAACATCATTTGAACTTGGTGTTACTGTTAATTGAATTATAGTTGAAGCTACTCCTCCTATATTTGTTATACTAGCAATATTTAAAGAGTCAATTGTAATTGCACCTGAACCATAATCAATTGTACCTTGTTTTGAATTTAAATAACTTTTTACACCACTAGCCAGATAAAATAATCTTACATTACCTGCACCATCATCATCAAAAAAGAATTCGTTATCATTGTCTTTAATTTTAAATCCTGTTGAACTTAATATCCCACCTGAACTTTCTAAATGTCCAGAATGTGGATTATATAATGCATTTCTAAAATAGATATTATACTTTGATGATGTTAAAATTATTGGTGTAAAATTTTTTCTTATTTTAACAGTTGTTATATTTGATAAAATACTTTCATCTGTTTCATCAATCAAACCTGTAACTTTTGAATATCTGAATATTGCGTCAAACTTTTGTAAAGTAGTTGAATTATAATTTGTTAATGTAGTAATGACATTTGCTTTTATAGTATCAGCAGTTTTTGCTGTTGCCTTTGCGTCATACTTAATATTTGAAGTAATTAATGTAGAAGTTGTTTCTGGATCTTTTATAACAGGTCTTACTGAAGCAACGTTATAAGGTTTTAATTGTGTTACAATATCTGTCTTTGTTGTATCAGTTAATATTGAACCTGATTTTGCTTTAATTGAAATATTTACAACACCATATTGTGGAGTTTCATCATCTTCTCCACCCCAAGCACTTACTGATAATGCATTTGGATAAATTGATTTAACTAAAGTTTCATAATCAGTTGCTGTAACTGCTCTATTTTGAGCACCATATTGTAAAGGTGCATTAAATTTTATAGAACTATTTGATTCGTGCTTTGCACCACCTTGAGAATTTGAATTAGTTGTAACAGTAACGTCTGTATAACCACCAACATTTCCTGATAATGAAAATGTTGAAGCTCCATTTGAATCTGTTTGATTAGTAACAACATATTCCATAATAACTATATTACCATCACTTAATTTTTTACCTGTAACACCATCACCAAAATAAATTTCATATTTTCCATCTATACCTTCTTGTATAAAATAAACTTTTGAATCAGTTGTTACATCATTATAACCACCTGCTAAAGTATAAACTGCTTGTGCTGTATCAGTATTACTATTTTGAACTATAACCTTTAATGTTGAAGTATCTGTAAAGGAACTAGGTATAATTAATTTTTGGTCTGAATCATTTACATCATAAGTATATTTAAATGTTACCAATGTTCCTTCATAAAGAGGTACATTTTCAAATTTATAAATTCCATCAACTGGTGTACTTGTTATATCTTCATTGTTTACATATTGATAATCTAAACTATCAACTGTAGTTGTGAAAATTGTTCCTTTCTGCATTGTAACAGATGGACCAGTTGCACCATTAATTAAAATATTAATAGACGCTCTTGGAGCTCTAGGAGATGAAGGTGTATACCCTAACATCTTTGCTAATGATACAATATTATTTCTAATATCAGCACTATCCAAATACATTTCATTAGTTGACATATTAGCAATATATGACAAGTAGTGAGTGTTATAAGATAATACATCTAATAAAATTGAAAGACTAGAACCATCAAAGTCATAATCTTGAAATTGTGTTTGACTTTGTAAAAATGTTTTTAAATTTGTTTTGATTTTATCAAAATCTAATTCTGATATTTGTAATTTGTGTTGTGACATTTTATCTTAACCTTTGTAAATTCATTGAAACTACTTGTGGTAGTGGTACACCTATAACAGTAAAATGTATATCTACACGTAACCTATTACTGTCAATATCATTACTAGCACTTATAATTTCACCAGCAACTTGGTCAAAATCATCTCCATTTATTACAATACCATTTAAATTAATTCTAGGTTCGTGATACATCAAACATTCTTCTATTTTTCTTTTTAAAAAGACATTCAATAATGGTGAATAATTTTCAAAAAGAAGACCTCTTATACCACAACCTAATTCAGGATGGAAAGGTCTTTCATAAAAGTTTGTTTGTACTAAATTTTTTACAGCTCTTTTAATAGCAATAACATCTTCAACTACATTAACATCATTAGTTACTGGATGTCTACCAAAATCTAAATCTATATCCTTGAATTTCCTAGATGACCTAGTACTAGTACTTTTAACATTAGGAGTCCAGTCGCTTAGATATGCTCTATTGCTTTGTGCCATAATAGTAATATTTATACGTTATCCTGCACGGACATTATTAGAACCTTGAAACATTGCTCCCATATCAAAAGAATCTCCAACCCTTGCAACACCTATACTATTTGCTCTAACTGTTGCTGAACACGATTTAACCATAGACATATGAGGTACACAACAAGGAGGTCCTGGTGGGCAAGGCACTAGTATAGTATGTGGTGCTGTAGGATCATTAAGTCTAGCAACTGGTATGCCATTTGCTCTAACATTAAATTGTGTTGCTACAACATCTATACTTGAGTCACAAGCGTGACCTGTTGTTCCTAAATCTCCATTTCTACAAAGTTTTGGCATTACTCTTCTTTATCTCCATCTCCATAAACTTCTCTTTCCATTCTCATTATAAATCTGTAAAATTCGTCTTCACTCATTTCAATTCCACTGTTCCGCCAGCTTCTTCTAA
>Ga0257111_1000093_pt1 | contig 33508 bp, 42 predicted proteins | sample LP_taG_6_FD_191567 | JGI IMG/M metagenome (GOLD analysis project Ga0257111, IMG submission 191567) | Marine microbial communities from Northeast Subartic Pacific Ocean, Canada - LP_J_2015_P26_500m | ecosystem: Environmental > Aquatic > Marine > Oceanic | place: Canada: Northeast Subartic Pacific...
AGATTGTTCCGGGTTATCATAATATTCAGTAGTTTATTTTTACTTGCAAATTGTAGTACATATTCTTCTCAATATACTGACAATTTAAGAGAAACAGATGGACATTTTATTAATGTATCTAAAGCACCTTTAAATCTTAATGAAAATATTATTGGTGCAACACCAGGTTTTTTATGGAATGCTACACAATATCTAAGATTTAGTTTAACTAAAGATGAAAAGACAATGCATAGATCTGCTGTCTATCATGCTCTAAACAATAGCATTAATGGTGAATTAACTTATTGGTATAGTAAGTCTCGTAAAGTAGGTGGTGTTGTAAGAGTAATTCATACCTATCCACAATCTGCAGGATATTGCAGAGTATATCAATCTTTTATAAAAGTAAATGGTGCCACACGCCATATGACAAATAATGCCTGCAAGTCTATGGACTATCATTGGCGATTTGTTAAATAGATTAATTAAATAAATACATTAAAGTAATAAATAACTGTAGGATTAGAAACTATGGCAACAGTACAAGCAAAAGGACAAGGAGTAAACGCAAACATACCTCAAGGCGGGTATTACACGGTATCAATTAACACATCTGGATTCTTAGACACAGAGACAGTAAATGGTGGTAGAGTATCACCTTGTACCGCTCAAGATTTTGCAACAAAACCAACAACTTTAGCACAATCACTTTTAGTATCAAGAGGCAACTTAAGATATAGAAGAATGCTAGACAACCTTCAAACAAGATCAAACATAAGATTAGTTAATTTAGTAAACACTTATGCCGCTGATGCTGGAAACAATCCAATCACTTCATTAGCATTTGGTTTAGTATTTGAAAACGATAGTTGGGTTCCAGCAAAAGGAACTGACATTGATTCTGACGCATATACAACTAAAATTCTTTGGATTAAAGACAAAGTTGGTGAAGCACTTAATAGTACTTGGACTGAAACAATGGATGTTTACAATCCAACATCAGGTGTTGGCTTAACATCAACTCAAAATGTTACGGCAAGTGCAGTACATGGAACACCGGCTACTATCGTTTCAGCAATTACAGTCGCTGAAGTGGCAGGTTTTAGAAGTAATGTTGCTTCTGAAGTAGCAGGCGATAATGCTTCTCTTCACACTAACGATACTGAGTAATTTACCAAACAATTCACTCGCATAACCTTACAAAGTTTGTTATAGTAAATACAAACAAATGTTTATAGCATTATTAACTTTACTATCAGCATTATCTATTTCTGGCGTAGCAATATTCTACTCCGTTATTGGTCTTGCGGCAATATTTCCAGGTGCTTTCGTACCTATTATAGTAATGGGTGGTGTTTTAGAAGTAGGTAAACTAGTAACAGCATCTTGGCTATATCGGAATTGGAAATTCACTCCGTTTCTACTTAAATCTTATCTTACAGTAGCAATAATAGTTTTAAGTATAATCACATCCATGGGTATCTTTGGATTTTTATCTAAAGCACACGTTGAACAAAATTTAACATCAGAAACAGTCATCCAACGAATACAAATTATAAACGATAAAATAGACAGTGAACGAGTCTATATTAACAGACAAAAAGCAATAATTGAACGAACTGAAAACTCTCTTACACGTGTTGGTACTTCAAACACTGACGATATCGACATTGAAAAACTTAATATTAAAAATGCAAATGAAAAACTAACAACATTACTTGCTATCGAATCATCTTCTATTAAGGACTCGGCAGAAAATCTAAAAACACTACTTGTGGTCGAGACCAATACAATTAAAGATTTAAATGTCAGATTATCTATTTTAGATGAAGATGTAAATGCATTAAGAGATAAAAAAGGTTTGTTCAGTGGAGGCAATCATAAAAAGGCTATGAGACTTAAAGAGGCTCAGGCACCAGAACGAGATAAAATTAATGCAGAAATTAGACGAGTACAAGGAAATATTCAAAAACTTAAACAAAATCACCAAAACAATATCAATCAAATAAACGAAAGAATTGCTAAACTTAAAAAAGAACACGCAGATGAAATTGCAAAAGCACAGGCAAACATAGAAAAAATGCGAGGTTCAGTATCTACTAATAAAGACGATCTTGAAACAGGAATTGTAACGGCAGAAGACAATATCGTTAATGCACAAAACAATATAGATGATTTAATAATTGAACGACAACCACTTCAAGCAACAATATTAAAACTTGAAACAGAAGTAGGACCTATAAAATATATTGCCGCTTTAGCCGTTGACTGGGGATTTGCAGACGAAGTAAATCTATCTAAAGCAGTTCGATGGGTTATCATTATTATTATATTTGTATTTGATCCACTTGCAGTATTATTATTAATTGCCGCTAACCAAAGTTTAATAAGACGTTTCCCACCAGACAAACCTGCTCCACCTGATGAAATTCTTGACTTAGAACGTCCTGATTTTGACGAACCGAGACCAAGATCTGCAGATCCACAAGAATGGAATAGTATGGTACAAGGTGCAACACAGGCCGCTCAAAAAGAACAACTTGATACAATGACTAAACGACTACAAGACTGGAAAGCAAAACTTGAGGCATTTAATAATAAAAGAGAAAAACCAAAAAATAAACCAGTGGAATTTATTCAAGAAGACGAAACTATTCCACACATAGATCTTAAAGGTCAAAAAGAAATACCTGACAAAGAAATAGTAGTAGATAATACAGACGGCTTTAATGAGGATGAGGTTGCATATGATATTGCAACTCCAGAACAAGAACCTACTATTTCCGAAAAAATAGAAAAAGTAATGGAACCTGAAAGAACACGACCCGACTTTACAGAAGTAATAGAACCTGAAAAAACATCAGATGATCACATAACAGTTCCAGAGGCTCAATCACCAATTTATCCTGAAGTAAAGGAATTAGAACAGTTTAAACCTAAAGAAGAAAAACCTAAAGAAGAAGCAAATCCTACAACTATTGAATCTTTAAACTCAAAACCAAATGTTTTAAGAACATTGAAGAAAGATCAACCTACTGAGGAGGTTCAGCATATGCCAACACCAACTGAAGAACAAGATAAAATATTAAAAGACTTCCATGCAGAACATGGAGAATTTGAAGATATAACGGAGGACCAATTGAAACAAGAAAGAGATGATTCCAACAAGGCACAATTTCTAGCAGACGTTGGTATAACAGAAGAAGATGCTAAAAATCATCCACCAATGACAGCATCACGTAAAGCATTCTTTCAAGATCATGTAGATGATATATTACGTGGTAGTACTACTATTGAAAATCTTCCACCTGATATAGCAAAAACTGTCGGAATATTATTAAGTGATTATGATGATCCTGAAATTATATATCCAGGTTCTGCTTTAAAAGAAGAAGACCTTACAAATGTAGAAACAATGACTACTGAAGGCTTAAAAGAAAAATTTCAATTAGAACCTGACGTAGAAGATAGAGATATTTCAGAAGTTGAATTAGATAACCTACTTGATGGATTTGAAGACAATGAAGATCCATCTAATTTTAAAATTGTAATAAAAGATGGACAAAAAGTAAAGGTACCAATTGAATCAGAATACAAACAAAACGAAGAACAAAAAAAATCTGGTAATTGGACTAAAATATTAGATATCAAAGAACCTGAACACAATGAAATCATTTTACCAGACTTAAAACCAACTGACGATATACAAAATAAAGTAGATGAAGAAATAGTAGATGTACAACCTGTAAACACTATTTCACCTGCAAAAATTGACAGATATAAAAAGAGAATGCTATCAGATATTGATTACCGAGCAAAAATTGAGGCTCGTATTGATGAATTGATAACTAAAATTGAGGGCAAAGAAATTACTGTTGATGAGTTGACAGATGAAGATAGACAAGTTATAATTGATATAATGAATCAAAATGGATAACAATGGCAAAAGGCGATAAACACATAGGATCTACCGACGTAAAAGGAAATAAAGAATTTATAAAACAAACTCCTGCGATTGGTAAAAAACTTACTGACTTAAAAGAGAAAAAAGGTACGGTCACACTAGTAACACCTCCTTCATGGTTCCAAAATCAAGATAAATCTTTTTGCCTTATTAATTTAAGCAAAAGAGATAAAGATGGGTTTGCTGATCAACTTAATAAACATATGCCAAAAAAGAATGTCTGCCTATATATTTGGGATGATAATAACTTTTCTGGTTTAGACCCATTTGGTAATGAATCTGATCGTGAGTATGAAAAATATTTAGAAGATTGGAAACCTAATGCAAAAGGCAGAGATTATGGTTGGTTATTAAATGCCTGCAGAGCATCAACACATATTCTTATGAATATGGATTACTCTTCAAATCAATTAAGGGTATGGGCCGGCTATATTTTAACATTATCAAAAACATTTTTTATCAATTCAAACTTCGACGATGCTCAAGCATTTGCAGTTTTAAATAGAAATAAAATTGCAGGAATTCCTGATGTCTTTCCGACAATAGCGAAAATGGCTAAAGACAAGTAGTTTTCCTATGCCTGAGGATAATTTAATTTGCTCATTCTGCCAAAAATCTCGTAAAGACGTTACTAAAATGATTGTGGGTCATGCCAAAGTTGCAATATGCAATGAATGTATAAAATTATGCAACGAAATACTTGCTGAAGATAAAGAAACTGTTGATAAAAGTAAACTAGATTCTAAAGACCGTTCAATAGTATCACCTACAAAAATTAAAGAATATCTTGATCAATACATTATTGGACAAGAAAGTGCAAAAACAGTTATGGCTGTTGGTGTTGCCAATCATTATAAAAGAATCATGGCTCCACCTAAAGACTTTGATATTGACAAATCAAATATTATAATACTAGGACCATCTGGTTCTGGTAAAACATTTATGGCTAGAACAATAGCAAAGTATCTTGAAGTACCATTTGCTATTGCTGATGCAACGACACTTACAGAATCTGGTTATGTTGGAGAAGATGTAGAAAATGTAGTGCAAAAATTATATGCTAACGCAGGTAGCGATAAAAAACTAGCAGAAAAAGGAATAGTTTTTATTGATGAAATAGATAAAATTTGTAGGAAAACAGAAAATACTTCAATAACAAGAGACGTATCAGGCGAAGGTGTACAACAAGGATTACTTAAAATTGTAGAAGGTACTGAATGCAGAGTACCACCACAAGGAGGCAGAAAACATCCTGATCAACAAATGGTAACAATAGATACAACAAACATACTATTCATTGTAGGAGGAACATTTAATGACTTAGAAAAACAAATTAAAAATAAACACACACCAGGTATTGGCTATGGACAAAAACTACTTGCTGACGACAATCCAGAACAATATCTAAGTGAAGTTGAACCAGAAGATCTAATAAAATTTGGACTTATTCCAGAATTTGTTGGACGTTTCTCAGTTGTAACTCATGTAAACACACTTACCGAACTTCAACTAGTACAAATACTAACACAACCTAAAAATGCTTTGCTCAAACAATATCAATATATGTTTGAATTAGACTCGATTAAATTAACACTAACACAAGGTGCCAAGTTAGAAATTGCCAGACGAGCAAAAAAACTTAAAACTAATGCTAGAGGACTTAAAAATATTCTAGATAAACTTTTACTACCATTTCAATTTGATGCCGATGAAATGAAAAACAAAGGTGTTATAGAACTTAAAATCGATGAAGACGTAATAATCAAGTCAACAGATCCAACACTCATATTTAAAGATAGCAAAGATGGAAAAATATCAAAGAAACAATCAGTTTAAAAAATCTTGGGATGATAAACCCAAAAAAGAATGGAAACCTCGACCGGCAATGCCACCTAATTGCCGATACTATGTTGAAGTCCGTGCCGGTGAAGATCCTATACGAGCCTATCGTAAAATTAAGAAAAAAATGAAAGACGATAAATTTATAGAAGAATTTAAAGAACGACAGTATTACCGTAAACCCTCAGAGATAAAACAAGAAAAAATGAAAAAAAGACGTCTAGTAATTAAAAGAGCAACTCAAGCCGCCGAAGAAGAACGAAGTATGGCTGGCACTAGAAAACGATTCTAATTTACCAAATCAAACTACCAAAACACTCGTATTTGACAGATTAGTGCTTATATGTTATAATATAGAATAAATAACGTTGAAGGTTGCTTTGATAGGACCTTTAATATTAACTCGCTAACTTAGGAGAAAAGCACATGAAAAATACAAATCTATCTATCTTTAATAACTTAAGACCCATAACAGTAGGGTTTGACAATATGTTTGATCATTTTGAACATATGTTGGACGACGGCGGTTTCTTTAGAAACGGTACTGTTAGTAACTTCCCACCTTACAATATTGTAAAAACTGGAAAAAATACCTATAACGTAGAACTTGCACTTGCAGGTTTTAATAAAAAGGATATTGAAGTTACGTATGAGGATAACCTTTTATCAGTGAAATCTAAAAAAGAAGAAGACGCTGAACAAACTGACGAGGATGGTAATATAATTCACCGAGGCATTTCAAAAAGATACTTCGCAAAATCATTTACCATTGCTAATGACGTTGAAATAAAAGGTGCTGAACTTAAAGATGGTTTACTTACAGTTGCATTGGAACGAATAATTCCAGAAGCCAAAAAAGTAAGAACTATCGAAATCAAGTAAAGCAAATATGATAGGTAGGGTAGAGAATCTACCCTACAGATCAGTAGACAAAAATATAAAATATGTTAAAATAAAGGATAGAAAATGAGTAAAATAATAGGAATAGATTTAGGAACAACAAACTCTTGCGTGGCCATAATGGAAGGCTCACAAGCAAAAGTAATAGAAAATGCAGAAGGAGTTAGAACAACACCTTCAGTAGTAGCATTTGGCGATGAGAAATTAGTTGGGGATCCTGCTAAAAGACAGGCAGTTTCAAATCCAACTAACACAATCTTCGCGGCTAAAAGATTAATTGGAAGAAAGTTTGATGGAGATTCTGTACAAAAAGATATACAGACATCACCATTTAAAATTATAAAAGCAGATAACGGAGATGCTTGGTTAGAAGCAAAAGGTAAAAAGTATTCACCAGCACAAATCTCAGGTTTCATTTTACAAAAAATGAAAGAGACTGCTGAAAAATATTTAGGTCAAGAAGTTAAAAAGGCTGTAATAACAGTACCAGCATACTTTAATGATTCACAAAGACAAGCAACTAAAGACGCAGGTAAGATTGCAGGACTCGAAGTTGAACGTATTGTAAATGAACCAACTGCGGCGGCACTTGCTTATGGTTTAGATAAAAAGAAAGCAGGCACAATTGCAGTATATGATTTAGGTGGTGGTACATTTGATATATCTATATTAGAAATAGGTGACGGAGTATTTGAAGTTAAATCTACAAATGGTGATACATCATTAGGTGGTGAAGACTTTGATAACGTTTTAGTTGATTACCTTACTAGCGAATTTAAAAAAGATTCAGGAATAGATATTAAAAGCGATAATTTAGCACTTCAAAGAATTAAAGAAGCGGCTGAAAAAGCAAAATGTGAATTATCGTCTACAACACAAACAGATATTAATCTACCATTTATTACAGCAGATAAAACTGGACCAAAACATTTAAACATTAAACTTACAAGAGCAAAATTTGAATCTTTAACTGAAGAATTAATTAGAAAAACATTTGCTCCTTGTAAAACAGCATTAAAAGATTCAGGATTCAGTAAAAAAGACATAGACGAAGTTATCCTTGTAGGAGGTATGACTCGTATGCCAAAAGTATTTGAAACAGTTAAAAGTTTCTTTGGCAAAGAACCCCACACAGGAGTTAATCCAGATGAGGTTGTGGCAATAGGGGCCGCAATACAAGGTGGAGTATTACAAGGTGATGTTAAAGATGTATTACTTTTAGATGTAACACCTTTATCACTTGGTATTGAAACACTTGGTGGAGTTGCTACAAAACTTATTGATAAGAACACAACAATACCTACAAAGAAAAGCCAAGTATTTTCTACTGCTGAAAATAATCAAGCGGCAGTTACAATTAGAGTTGTACAAGGTGAAAGAGAAATGGCTAATGATAACAAACAATTAGGAAACTTTAACTTGGAAGGTATACCACCAGCACCAAGAGGTATTCCACAAATTGAAGTAACATTTGATATTGATGCAAATGGTATTGTAAATGTATCTGCTAAAGATAAAGGCACAGGTAAAGAACAACAAATTACAATTCAAGCATCGGGTGGATTAAGTGAAGACGAAATTAAAAACATGATTAAAGATGCTGAAGCAAATAAAGAAGCAGATAAGAAAAAACGTGAAGAAGTAGATGCTAGAAATAGTGCCGATGCACTTGCTGACGCAACTGAAAAATCACTTAAAGAACACGGTGACAAAGTTTCTGCAGAAGATAAAGCAAAAATTGAAAGCAGTCTTACTAGTTTAAAAGATGCAATTAAAGATGGTAATGTTGAAACTATAAAAAGTAAAACAAAAGACCTTGGTGAAGCATCAATGAAACTTGGAGAAGCAATTTATAAAAGCCAACAAGAACAAGCAAAACCAGAACCTGAAGAAGCAAAAGAAAGCACATCGGGAGGAGATAAAGAAAACGTTGTTGATGCAGATTTTGAAGAAGTAAAAGAAAAGGATAAAAAGGAATAGTTTTAACATAGACAAATATAGTAAATATGTTATAATATAAGAGTATGATGATTAGAGGAGAAATTGCTGAAAAAATAAAAACCATTACTAAAGAAGTAATGAAGCCAGAAGAACCATCAAAATATGATGTGGTTTTTCTAAACGATGAACTTACTCCAATGGAATTTGTTATAAGAGTTTTAAAACAAATTTTTAATAAGTCACAAGATGAAGCAAAAAAAATTACTACTTACATCCATGAACACGGCAAAGGTATTGTTGGTTCATATATTTTCGAAGTCGCTGAACAAAAAGGTATTGAAACAACATTACTTGCACGAAATGAAGGACATCCTTTACAAATAAAAATACAAAAACAAAAATAAATGAATATCCCTCCTGCAACAGATAACAATATTTCAGTCTTAAAGAAAGAAGGTGTATATCTTCTAATGGAAGAAATTACAGTTAAATCTTGTAAAGAAGTTATTAACTGGATTCTTGAAGAAAATTTACAAGCAAAGAAAAAACCATTTTTACAATTAATGATTTCAAGTCCTGGTGGAGATGTTTCTTCATGCTTTGCATTAATTGATATTATGAACGGATCAAAAATACCAATTAGAACAATTGGACTAGGTTGTGTTGCTTCATGTGGATTATCAATTTTTATGTCTGGTGCAAAAGGACATAGAACATTAACACCTAACACTAGCATACTATCTCATCAATGGGCATGGGGATCTAGTGGTAAGGAACATGAATTATTTGCAACTATAAAAGAATTTAAACTTACAACTCAAAGAACACTAGATCATTATAAAAAATGTACAGGACTATCAGAAAAAATGATAAGAGAAATATTACTACCACCGCAAGACGTTTGGCTTTCTGCCAAAGAAGCATTAAAATATAAACTTTGCGATAAAGTAAAAACATTATGAACCTATCATCCTTTGTTGAAGCAAACAAAGAAGTAATCAGTTTTATTAATGATTGGCGTTGTGATGACAACATAAATCAACAATTAGAAAAAAATACAGGTGCACTTCATTTTCAAAATCATCCTGAAATAAAATACGTTGGCACTTTAGATTATGCTACCGCAAGATTCAATACTATTTTATTAAGACTCGCTGAACATCCATTAACTGTTGATGAGTATACACACGACCTTCTTGACTGTCATTTTGCAATACAAAATTTTTATAAAAATACAAAAAGGTTAATGACTTGGCCTGGAATTACCCATCCTATTATACGATTAAACTTACACGGCATAGGTATTTTACGTATACCTAAAATTAAAAACTTATTGGATAAAATACTAACTAAGATTGATGGAACAACTTAAATGGAGCACCTGGTCAGTACCGTATAGTCATATAAGACAATACATACTTCTAATACTTTGTGTTTTATTTGTTTTTCCAAGAATATTCGGTTTACAGTTTACCTTACTTGGATATGTTATAAATTATTTTTGGGCCGACTTCATGTTTTTTGTTTGGTATAAAGCGAAATTAAGAGCACAAATAGAATGGGAAAAACTACAAAAATTAAAACAATGGAGAGATGATGACGAAAGCAATCATATGGAGTAATGTTGGTTGTCATTTTTGTGAAATGGCTAAAACATTATTAACAAAAAAAGGTATTGAATACGAAGAACGAAATATAGCAAAAGACTGGAAAACTGAACAACTATTAGAAGCAGTACCAAATGCTAGAACTGTTCCTCAAATATTTGTAGACGACAAATATGTTGGTAGTTACGATAATCTAGTAGAATATTTTAACCAAGATAATTGACAATCATATAAATTTATCATACAATAGTACTGTGTTAAAAGCATAGTGGGAAAGTGACGTGTAATTCGTCCACATTACTTGATGCGGTATAGTCCGAACGCCACCTAGCACAAAGTAGAGCAAGGAGACTCAATGATTAGAATAATTCTAATATTATTCTTTGCATGGATTACTACGGTACAGGCAGAGATTGTAAATGTAAAAGAACGTGGTGTTGCAGACGACATTGTAAAATGTAAATGGGAAAACCAAAAAGGTGTTCCTTGTGTTACAATTAGAAAATCATTACCAAATTCAAATGCAATATCAGACAAAGTTTCTCCCACAACTATAATCACTAAAAAACAAATTGAAAAGAATAACTTAATAGACTTACCAAAAGTTTTAAATTTTGTTAATGGCGTTAACATAACACAGTCAGGATCAACTGGACAACAAACATCTGTGTTTATGAGAGGTACAAACTCTAACCATACATTAGTTTTATTAAACGGCATTCCTATAAATGATTTTTCTACTCCAACAGGAGCATTTGACTTTGGACAAGACTTTATGTTTAATGTTACACAAATTGAAGTTTACAAAGGAAGTGCTGGTGCTCACTTTGGTGCTGATGCTATTGGTGGTGCTATTAATTTTGTGACTACTGTCGACTATGAAAACAAACTTTCCGTTGGTGGCAACGGTGACAGTAACACTATACAAGGAAACTATGCAAAAGTTATTAACGATTGGCATATAAACATACAAGGTGGAACACACCAATCTGAAACTGTATAACAATTATCAGGTGGTACCGAAACAGATGGAACTAAAAATACATCCATTGGAGTTAATATTATAAAATGGATTACAGACAAATTAAAATTTAGGTCTAGTTTGTTTACACGAAATACGTTTACAGATTTAGATGGACACTCACTAGACGTTGAAACTGGTTTTAGTGATAATTCATTTTATGCTTTCCAAACCGGATTTGATTATATAACTAAAGACTCCATCAACTCCCTAACACTTCATACACACGAATACGATAGAGTATATGAATCTGACAATTATAATTCTAAATCGTATACAGTTAGAACAGAACACCAAACTAAAAATTATGGATTAGGATTTGATTACAAATACGATGAATCATTAACTGCTGACGATGATAACGTTGGCTTATTTGGAAACTTTAACTATAACATTTTTTCATTCCATGCAAGAAAAGATAATGACAACGATAGTTATAAAGTAGGATTTTTTAAAGAGATAGCACCTAACTTTAATATTAGAGGTAATCATTCAACAGGATATAAAAATACAACTCTTTATACACTAGAAGAACAAAGTACTTCAAACGAATTAAGTTTTGATTATAATGATATTACACTATCTTTATTTCAAACGGATATTAATGATTTAAACACAGATGGTGTAGAATTATCTTATAACATTGATAACTTTACAATATATGGATCACATTTAAACAGTAAAAAAAATGATACTCTTCAAGTGAGACGTCCTAAATGGAATTTTGGAATTAATCATAATAAAGTATTACCAAACGATTTTAATTTAATTACAAATTATAACTTCATAGGTGAACACCTAGATATACATAATTCCAATTGGACAACTATTACCATGCCTGAAACACATTTATTAGATATAGGTATAACAAAAGATTATTATAACTATGAATTTGGTGTAAGTATTAATAACTTTTTAGATCAAGATTATGAAGCACCACATGGATTTAATCAAAATGGTAGAAGCCTTAGTTTTATCTTTAAAAGAACATTCTAATCTGTTATAATACAATATGGATATTGAACTCTTATTAGGATCCGATCATAGGGGTAAAGAACTAAAAGACTATATTAAATTATATGAAAAATTTGATGTTTGTATATTACATGACATTGGTACATATAAAGATACCCGTTGCGATTATCCTGACATAGTTAAAAAATTTAACGATAATATAGACGCATATTCTCACGGTATTTTAGTTTGTGGTTCTGGATTTGGTGTTATGATGGCGGCTAATAGATTTAAAAAAATGAGAGCAATTACGTGTAGAACTGTAAAAGAAGTTATAATAGCCAGAGAACATAATGACATAAATGTATTATGTTTAGGTTCAGATTATACATCGAAGCATAAAGCAATACAAATGATTAAGGCCTTCTTTAAAACAAAATTTAAAGGTGGTAGGTATAAACGTAGAATAAACAAATTAAAATGAACGTTGAATTTATAGATAAAATGGGTAATGACCTAACAGTAGTAAATGCCGCTAGAGTTTCTTATGCAAAAACAAAAGAACAATTTGAAAACAAAGATGAAAAACTAATTGCATTTTTGGCTAAACATGGACATTGGTCACCATTTGGTCATGCTTCATTACAATTTAAAATTAAAGCACCTGTATTTGTAGCAAGACAATTAGTTAAACATCAGGTTGGATTAATATGGAACGAAGTTAGTAGACGCTACGTAGATTATCCTCCTGCACTATTTCATCCTGCCGCATGGAGAGGACGTCCTGTTGATTCTAAACAAGGATCTGCAGGCGAGGTAAAACTTGATAAAACATTACAACATCTTTACTCAACTGCTATGGAACAATGTAAAATTTTATACAATGCTTTGATAGGTAAAAATATAGCACCAGAACAAGCAAGAATGGTTTTACCACAATCAATGATGACCGAATGGTATTGGTCAGGCAGTTTATATGCATTTGCTAGAGTATGCAATTTAAGATGTAAACCCGATGTACAAAAAGAAACTAGAGACATTTGTGAACAAATTTCTAAGGAATGTGATAAACATTTTCCAATTAGTTGGAAGTACTTAATTAACAAATAAATATAGTAGTATATAATATAAGGAAAAATATGAACTTTATGATTTGGCATCTATTAGCAATTTGTACTGTAATGACAATTACATTTATTATTGGATATTATACAGGACTCTCAACAAAAAAAAATATTTCTAAGGATTAAATTTACATGACATACATTGTTAATGACAAATGTATTAAATGCAAATACATGGATTGCATAGAAGTATGTCCAGTTGACTGCTTTTATGAAGGTGAAAATATGCTTGTCATAAATCCAGATGAATGTATTGATTGTGGAGTGTGTGAACCCGAATGTCCAGTTGATGCTATAAAACCAGATACAGAACCAGGTGCAGATAAATGGGTAGACTTTAATCAAAAATGGTCAGAACAATGGCCAGTCATTACAGAAAAAGGAACTCCTCCATTGGATGCTAAAGAACACGAAGGCGAGGAAGGCAAACTTGAGAAATATTTTCAAGATAAGTAATTTTAATGACCCAAGAATTTGATAAGTTTAAAAAACTAGCATACCTTCCAATTGATATACCTTACGAAAAACTAGATCTAGATGAACTCGAAGTATTTCATGATAGAAACTATCTATGGCCACCTGATGTGGTAACTAGCAATTATGGTAACAAGCCAATTAAAGATCATGAAGCAACTAAAGACATTGAAATCCATCCACACAAATTTTGGAGAATTGTACCTTTATTAGGACAAATGGATCTGGACGAATTTAATGAACCAAAAGCAGTAAGAAGATCTTGGCTCAATCGATTAGATAGAAAAAGAAAAGTAAATATACACCCAAATCTTCCCAAACATTTATATGGATTAATAAAATTAATTAACCAATTACCTATACAATGCAATCATGCAGAAATAGTAAGACAACGAGAAAATGTACCTTTACATAATGATGCATCTCGTGGAGCAAACGAAGGTCAAGAAAGTTTATTACCTTTTGAACCTTCTGGGTATAGACTGTTAATAAATGATATAAGAAAGGATAGTTTTTATTTCTCACCTACATATAGATTAGAAGATAGAGATACTAAACACTATATGAATCTACCTATGACAACAAATGCTTTTGTAATTAATGAATTAGATATGCCACACGGAGCAGATAAAATTGATGAACAAAAATGGATAGTTACTACAACAGGCTCTATCAATCCTGACTCGCATTTAAAAATGTTAGAAAAAAGTTTTAAAAAATATAAAGATTGTATTATTCGATATGATCACTTTGAAATTAACTCTTAACTTCTAAGCCTTCTACTATATCTCCATCAACGAACATATCCATTGGATGTTTTTCACCATAAAATTCATTCGACACCCATGCATCTTCATCTTTAATATAATCAAACCACGGACTAACTGCATACACAAGATTACAACGTTCTAAGTTTGGCTTATCAGCAAATGGTCTATGAGTTATTCCAGTGTCCCATGATAACCATTCACCAGGGTTAAAGTAATATTTGCCATGTCCATCTACTTCTAATCCAAATGCTTGTTGTGGTGCTGTAACACTTAAATTTATTCTTGCTTCTATAAAAATAGTATCATCTCTATGCCACATAAAATTGTTTACATAATGCATTGTTTTTTTATTATCAATATTTTGCATTTTAGCAAGTCTACTTCTTACAATGTTTCTTTTAAAAAGTTTAGTAATATCTGCAAGATGTTCGTGATACATTACATCAGTTAATTGATTAAAACTCCAACTATCTGTATATGTGTTTTTTCTTTGATACTCCTCTACAGATTTTTCATTTGGATATTTCGCAACAAATTCATTTCTTTCTGTTTGACTGATAATATTATTTTCAAGCAAATAATCAAATACTGCATGAGTTCCTTCTTGTGAACTCTTCTCCCATATTCTTTTATCTAGTTCTGCTACCAAAATTCTTTTATATACTTCAATATTTTCTAGTATAAAACCCATATGCATATTTGTTCTAGGATAACCTAAAGTATGACATATTCTTGGTATTGTATTTTTATATTTGTAATTAGGATTATATACAAGACTTAATCCACCATAGTACGGATCTCGCATTACTTCAGAGCCATATATGTTTAAAAATCCATAATAACCGTACTTGTTAAAAGCACTTTCTACACTAGATTGAACTTTATTTAAATTAATATTTGGATGAGTAAATGATAGTACTTTTGATTTAGTAGACTTTGGGTCCATTACATCAACGTAATGGTATATGTTTGACTGTCCTGCTATCCAATCATGAACTGCTAGATGTTCAGGACAATCTTTAACATAAAACTTATATTGCATTAACCTTATTAATTAAAATTTAGTTAATTGAGCCGCCTGTGGATGATCATCAACACTTGCAACTTCGCTTTCAGCCGTAACCTCGGCAGTACAGTTTTTCCAAGATAAACCATTTAGTTCACCTGAATATGCTGTCCAGTCTTCTTTTGTTCTGAAAATTACTGTGTCGTCCATTTCTGTAGCAGTCTTATTATATTGTCCTACAGCCTTAATTTTTCCGTTATCTCTATAATCTTGATAAATCGGTGTAATACCGCAGTCTTCTAAATATCCTGCCCAAGAACCATACTCACCAAAACCGTCGTTGTTAGTAAGATGCCATGTAATTGCGTACATAATTGTTGTCTCCTTTTTAATATTAAAATAACATTTCTGTTATTATTATTTATCCTGCATATACGGTTATTATACCTTTAGCCTGATTATACCTTATTATACCTTGTTAGCATTAATATTGATCGCTTAACAGCATCAGGATCATCGACCATAAAATTGTCTGACGCATGAACAATATTCCTTTTAATGCATATAATATCACCTACAACCCATTCATAAAAATAAGGTTTACCCCATTTAAACACTTTCTTATTACAATGAGTTAATAACTTCTTATCTAGTAAAGTATGCACATAATCCGTATTTCCAAAAACTGTTTGCTCTGTACTTTTAAGAGGAAATTTACCAAACACGTCCCAAGCCACAGTATGACATTTTATATTACTATCTAAAGGTATAATAACTGTGTATGCAGGATTCATAGCATGATCTTTTTGATTTTGTATTACATCAACGTGTTCTCTCAGTGGTGTTTCAGATTCATTGAACACCCCATACGTTGGATAAACTATTCCAATTTTTTCTTGTATTATGTCTTTAACCAAATCCCATACTGATTCTAACTTATCGTCTGACATTTCTACTTCTTTACTATACCCAACTGTTATATTCTTTTTCTCATTACTATACCCAGCAGATTCTTTTTCCGTTGGATATAAATTGTAATCGTTATTAAAACTTACTGCCGCTAATTGTTCTTGAAATGTTTGAATAACTGTAGACTTCAATACATTCTTTATTACAAGATGATGCTTCATTTAGCATATTTATTAATATATTTAAGGGCATTTTTCACAAATAAGTACTGCTATAATATTATGATATCGCTCCTTAAAAAATATACCCGCGATCAATGGCTATTACTCTTGGCTCAAACAATCACACATCTATCAATTATACCTTTAATAATGTACGGTTCATGGTACCATTGGTTAATTGGATTTAGTGTTTACTTCATAACAGGATGTTTTGGTATGACAATGACATATCATAGATTATTAAGTCATGCCAGTTGGGTAGCACCTCGATGGTTTCAATATTTTGGCACACTAGCAGGTTCCTATGGACTAACTGGTAGCACAATTGGTTGGGTGGCAATACATAAAGAACATCATCACCATACAGATGAAGAAGGCGACCCGCATTCACCAGAGCATATGGGATTTTTTCGAGTACAATGGTTGAGTATGTTTGAATCACCTAATCCTCGATATGTTATTCCACTGATACGATCAAAATTTCATGGCTTTTTACATAAATGGTATTTTGAATTACACCTATTAATTGCAATTACTTGGTACCTCATTGATCCAATGTTACTAATTTCTGCATATTTGTTTCCTGCTATGATTTTATGGAATGCTGGATCTTTTATTAATACTCTCACACACATGACTGGCTATCGTAATTGGGACACAAATGATAACTCAACTAATATACCTTTACTTGGTATATTAATGTGGGGAGAAGGTTGGCACAATAATCACCACTGGAAACCATCTGACCCTTCATTCCAATCCAAATGGTGGGAGTTTGATATTGGAGGTTTGTTTATTAAAATATTATGTCAAAAGAACAAATTATAAAATATAATCCTACCTATAGAAAACAATACGAAGACTTTATACATCAAGCAAGTATTGAAGGCTCGTCGCAAACCTTTCGTAAAGATAAGATTAATCCTGAGAATTTAGATCCTGAAAGTAGTTTATGGATTGCATTAATAGATGAAACTATTGTCAGCACCAGTTATGCCCAAAGAAGTTTTATAACAGATACACCAGAAAGTATTAGAAAATGTAGATATCATATATTAAAAAAATATAGACATGGCAGATATGGTTTTAAGTTTATGGAGAAACAAATAAAATGGGCAAAAGAAAAAGGATTTAAACATTACTATTGGACCCATGACGTTAATGATCGAGCAATTAATCAACTATTTCAACATAAGCGAACATATCTTCGTGGAAAACAAGACGACCGTTATTTCCAATCTGATGATTATAAAAAATTTAAACTAGAAACTGATTTTGTTTTTCATGATTCACCAAAATCTGATATGTTACAATTTGTGTACAGTTACTATATAGACGAAAACTACACATGGAAACCTACTAAATCTATTATTAACTATAAACATACTGGTCAACCAATGACATTAAAAGATGTATTATAATAACTAAATACTTTTACAATTACCGTATTAACAATCTAGGTTGGGGTAAGATAATATGAAAACAGTTCAATTAGGTACAATATCAGTTATTCACGAAACATGGTTGCCTTATGCTTCATCTTGCCTAATCAGTTATTGCAAAAAAATTCCTGCTATTAACAACAACTTTACATTTAACGATCCATTATACAAATACAAACCAATAAAAGAATATAATAACTTAAAAACAATTGACATATTTGGTTTAACTTGCTATGTATGGAACCAAGCATATAACGATCAAATAATGAGTTACTACAAAGATATTAATCCAAATGGTATTACTATGTATGGTGGCCCTAACATACCAGAAGATCCTAAACTTGCAGAAAAGTTTGCTCGTGAACATCCTTATATAGATATTTTTTTAGTAGGACCAGGGGAAAAACTAATAAGCAAGTTCTTACTAAACATTAATGATCCAATACAAACACATGATGGCAGTTTTGGTATAGGATGGAATAATGTTAAAGTTGGTAGGAAGTTATATCAAATCGATACAAACGAAATGCCTACACCTTATACCGATGGTATATTTGATTCAATACTTAAAGAAGAAAAAAGAGTTAAAGCATCATTTGAAACTAATCGTGGATGTCCTTTTAAATGTGCGTTTTGTGATTGGGGTGGACAAGCAAGATCTAAAGTTACAAAGTTTGATATGGATCCGGTGTATAAACAGTTAGACTTTATATACAATCATACAAACATAGCAGAGTTAGAAATACTTGATGCTAACTTTGGTATGCTACCTAGAGACTTAGATGTAGTTAAAAAAATGAAAGAGAAGAAACTTGCTACAGGTACCAGTCCAAAAATATCTTATAGTGGATTAGCAAAAAATGGCTCTAAGTGGTTGCCTGAAATTATAGATATTATACATCATGATTTAGATGCTGACCAACGTAATTTAAAAGTTAGTTTTCAAACTCATGCTAAAAATACACTCAAAGTTATTAACAGAGCAAACATTAACAACGATAAACTTGTTCCTTTAATTGATAATTTTAAATCTAAAGGATTACCAGTAACATCAGAAATGATTATTGCATTGCCAGGTGAAACAGCAGACAGTTGGTTATATTCATTAAACAGAGATTATGAACTTGGTATTGATTTTATGAGAACCTACTTTTTAAATCTTGTACCAAATACAGAAATATACACGGACAAGTTTAAAAAAGAATATAATGTAAAATCTAAAGTATTAGCATTTCCATATTCATTTGCAGGATTGGGATACAAACATTTGCATAATAATCCTAACTACATTGACGAACGTAGCACATATGAATTTGAAGAAATAGAAATTATGCATAGATGCTTTTCATACGATTATAATGAAATAATTAAAATGTTTGATTATTGGTGGTTTTATCATAATTTTTATAATTCAAGAGCATTATCACATACTATGAAAGATATGTTTAATACAGGGCATAACATTGAATTCCAAGCAAAATGGTTTTATAAGCATTTAGATGAAATGCCTTTTATGGAAAGTTTAGTAGAAAAAAATAGAAATATTATACGTAATATATTTAAAGACGAACCTCGCACTGAAGTTAAAGATTTAAACACATATTTGTATTTTAGTAGATGCTTACGATCCGATGAGATCTATCAATTCTGGCATAATCAAGAAATTTTTGAAAATGAATTAACCAAAGTATACCCCAAACATCTAATTAAATATGACGTAGCACAATGGAAAAAAGAATTTGATATGAGTATGTATGGTACAGATGCTCGTATTAAATCAACCGAAGCAGTAGCAATAGGACACGAAAGATAATGTGGAAAGAATTAGTTAAAAACGAAATTTGGGAATATGATAACTTCCTTCATGATGTAACTATAAACCAAATTAAAGAAAATATGTTACAATCTGATACAACGGAATTAAATCCTGGTGAAGCAATTTTACCAAATTTTAGAAAGTCAGGAGTTAATGCTACAACTTACAATTATACAATACACAGAACAGATATACACAAAAATAAAATACTAATTGATTTATATCTAAATAAAATAAATGAATTACTAGAACCATTAACTAAGGTACCAGTCCCTACTGAAAAACTTGACGGGTTACAACTATTCACAAAAAGTTTTACTAAACGAGCATACTATGATTTACACACAGAACCAATTAACAAATACGGTCCTTATGCATTTCAACATTTTCTATCTGACGAGAACGGTGGTAATTTAATATTTCCAAGTAGATATGGAATAACTCAACATCTAATTGCATATCCTAAACAAAAAGATCGTTGGGAAGAAAATATTAAATTAGTAGAGTCAAAAGGATATCCAGTAAGATATCTTAATGACGTTGCAATAAAACCAGTGTACAATAAATGTATAGTATTTGCTATTGGATCTGCTCACTATGTAACACCATTACAAGAAAAAGTTACTGACGCATCAAGACAAGTTGTTACAGGATGGCCATATGCTACTAAAGAATTAATAAATGGACTAGACAAACATTGTAATTTTAACTATTATTTTGATGCTGAAAAATACAAACAACCAAAACCAGAAGACTGCCATTAAAAATGCTAGAAATTAAAAATCTAAAAGTTTCAATAAAGAATAAAGAAATATTAAAAGGACTAAACCTTAATGTTAACCCTGGGGAGATTCATGCATTAATAGGTCCTAATGGTTCAGGAAAAACTACTTTAGCAAATGCTCTTGCTGGAAAAGAAGAATGCATTACTAGTGGATCTGCTAAATTAAATAAAAACGAATTATTATCAATGTCTGTAACAGAAAGGGCAAAGGCAGGACTTTTTATAAGTTTTCAGGTACCACCAAGCATTCCTGGCATTACAAATTTTCAAGTGGTACGTTGTTCTGCACCAAGACCAACAAACAACATAAAAACAGATATTCCAAATGTGCGACAATCACTAACAAAATATAACAATGATATCGAAACATTACAACTTAAAGGCGATTGGGCCAAAAGACATTTTAACGATGGAGCCTCAGGTGGTGAAAGAAAAAAGAATGAACTATTGCAATTATTACAATTAAATCCTAAAATAGTTATTTTGGATGAACTTGATACTGGATTAGATATTGATGCATTAAAAATTGTATTAAGTTTAATTCGAAAAAATCAAAACAAGTATGGATGGATTATTATTAGTCATAGTTCACGTATATTAAAAAAATTAAAACCAACATACGTCCATATTATAAACAATGGATGTATTGCTGAATGTGGTGGAGTAAAATTACTTAATAAGGTTGAGAAAGAAGGTTTTACTAATGTCTAATTGGATTGTTGCAAATAAACTAGATCATGAAATAGATTTAAAAAGTAATTCTGTATTAAACTTTAATATAAAAGAAAATGCATCTGCTTGTTTATTTTTTAATAGTTCAGATGGCGTGGACACGGCAACAATTAATGTAAAATTAGGTAAAAATTCTTCATGTGAATTACTTGGCTTTTTTAAATGCAATAATAAAAATACAAAAATATTTACAAATATAATGCATAATGGAAATAAATCTAAATGTACTCAAGATTTTAGATTTGTTAATAAGCATAGCACTAGTGCTTTTGAAGGTACAATTACAATTCCAAAAAATGTAAGTAAATGTGAAAGCCATATGTTGAATAAAAACATCCTATTAGATGATTACTCCCAAGCATTTTCTAAACCAGAATTAAATATTAACAATGACGATGTTATTTGTACACATGGTTGTACAATGGGTGCTCTTGAAGATGATCATATGTTTTATCTTCAAAGTCGAGGATTTACATATGACGAAGCAACTGAAATGTTAATTGAAGCATTTGGAGATATAAAGAAACGAGATAATAATGTGGCAAGAACTTATTAGTAATAAAGTATGGTACACTGATGAATTTATTGACGAAGATTTAGTTGATAAAACGTTAGACAGAATTAAAAAGTCCGAAACTAAAACGTTAGATGGTAATGAACAACCTCATATTATTAGTAAATCATACTATAACTATAACCATGTAAAATACAATATACGTGAAGATGGCCCAGTTGTCGTACAAATTATTAATAGACTAAATGAAGTTCTAGATAAAGTATATAAACCAATACTTCTTCAAAACATCGATAACAAAAATGTATTGCAGTTTACAATTAAAACATTTAGTGAAAAAAGTGTGTATCATGTGCATACAGAAAGACGTGATGTGTATGGAGAGTTTGTGTTTATACATTATTTGACTGACGAAGAAACTGGAGAATTAGTTTTACCAGATCAAAAAATGTTAGATAACCATTTTTTAAATTATCCAAATGAAAAAGCAAATTGGGAAAGATTTAAGATTCATTTAAAAAATGATAATCAAAAAGTATACTTGGCAGGACCATTAACAATTAAACCAAAAAGAAATACCTGTATGATAATGAGAGTTGGAATTGCTCATTATGTTAATCCAGTTGTCAATGCTAAACCAGGATGTCGGGTAGTTATTACAGGATGGCCTTTTGCTACTAATGAGTGGCGTGAACTTCAAAAAAGAAATTTGCCATCACCTGCAAACTCTTTATAATTCATAGTTAATTCATCACCTTTTTTAATTTTCTTTTTAGCAATAAAAGTTTTTTCAACAATTATTGTAGTTTTTTCTTCTACTAATATAAGATTTGGATTTTCACTATGATTAACATACGTATCTTCACAAACCATATTGTGTGTATCACTTACAGGAAATTTACGAGGTGCTTCTTCTTTTGGAACAACATCACCTTTTAAAGTAAGAACACTTTTACCAACTGAAATGTCTTCCATTGTAAATCTACCATGGCCGTGTATTGATGATGTTTTTACTTCTGTGTTAAACTGCCACTGGTTGGGCATCTGCTATAACCTTGTGTTCATCGTAATTTCTACTTAATACCATATTACCCATATTACTAGTTGTTGAATTCCAATCTTGTTCTGGAATTTCTTGAATATCTTGTTGATCTTTAAGACTAAACATTAAACTTATTCTAGGTCTTGTTCCAGTATTAATTACAGTATGTCTAAGACCAATGTTTAAGAAATATGCTGATCCATCGGGAACTAAATGAAAAGATTCTATTTTACCTTTACGCCAGAAATAATTAGTTGCTTCTTCTTCTGCAAAAATAGGAACAATAACTCTTATAGCATATGTTGGATCGTAATCAATATGTGGTGATAAAGTTTTACCTGGATCTAATCTTACAAGTCTAACTCTAATAGCATCTGAGTTAAACGATTTAACAACTTCTTCAAAATAAGATCCTGTATAATTTTCTGTTGGCTTATTATAGTTTCTTTCATCTAGTGCTGGATCTAGTTGATCAGTACGTTGTGTTCTTAATTTATATTTTTGTGATCTAGTTAATGTATGATCACCTGTGCCTGCTGTATCACATAACTCTCTACATTCTTCTAATGTAGGTGCTTTATGATCAGGATTAAACTCTGTTAGGTTTACTTGTTTAAAATGTTTATAAACACTTTCAACTAAATCACAGTTATTTGAGCATAATGCTTTGTTTGTTTCCATTACATTACCATAGTCATTTGCTAACTCTATGGCTTCATCACGCAATTTTTCTATATCAAATTTCTTTGTTTGAAATTTCCACATAGTCGGTAATTGATATTTTCTACGTACTAACATATAGTTGTATTTATATAGATTTTTTTAGTCTGTTGATGTTATATTTTTATGCAAGAGGTTGTACTTTAGTCCACTCTTTTGAAACAAAGAAATTCCAATCTACCTTATCGGTTTGTTCATCAACTAATCTTTTCATTTCAAGTCCTGCAGAATCAGTGGGTAAATTAGTCCAATCAAATGATCCATCGGCTTTCGTTGGAACAAATACATCTGCTTCAACTAACTTTTCTATTTCCAAAAGATTTTTATCTATATGAGGTTGCCAGTGGTTTGCCCAATCAAACTCCCATAATTCTTTTGATCCAATATATATATGGATTACTGCTTTTTTATCGTTTGTTGAATAATGGTGGGATCTAAACCCTGTAAGAGAATAGTTGCCATCTCCAGATTTAGCATTAAATTTAACCATATAATCAGATACAGTTGTTGCGTCCTGAGTTGCTACGACAAATTCATGTTTGTCATCCCAAACCTTATTAGGTTCTTGTTTACTTTTTAATTTTAAAACTACTAACATATTTGTCTCCTTATCATTATTTATTAAATTTTCTTAACAAAACCTTTTTTGTAATTAATTTTTTATTTCTCCAAATTTTTACTGTAACCCATTTTCCTTCTTTATCGGTCTCCTTTACATTATATTTCCTTGTTATTTTTTCCGATGTCTCCCATCTGCGGTCCATCATGTTCGTTTTTTTCCAATCTGCCCACGTTATATTTTGCTCCATTAAGAAACCATGCCTGTTGCGTTTATTATCTTCTCCTCCTGTAAAATCTTTACCAATAAGACACGCCAGTAAGTGTACTCTATGCTTTGAACTTGGCGGTACACAATGAGGTAGACTAACATCTGCTATAAAACTATCTCCTGGTTTAGCAGGAATTTCGACTTCATCTTCATTAGGTTTTTTAAAAATCATACTTGGCGTTTTTGCATCATTATCAAGTACATGGTGCCACCTTGCCAAAAATCCTTGATCTGAATGCCAAGATAAAATACTACCAGGCGTCATCATAGAAAAAACTATATTATGTATTCCTGGGTATGCTTTCATTAACGTATCTTCTACATAACTATATTCACTATTATTATTTGGAATAAACTTGTAAACGTGATAATAATCATCCGGATCACCTGTTCTACCATTTTCTTCTCCAATCCAAAAATAATACAACATACCTGTTGATAATTTCCAAACCTTTGTATATTTTTCTTCATAATAATCTAAATCATTAGAATCATTATATCCTCTAACAGCATTATAATACTGTCGCAACGTTTGTTTTTTTGTGTCGAATCGTAATTGGAAATATGTTTTAGGACGATCAAGTTCCATATATGGAAAAACTGGAGTCATTAATTTTAAATATAAATCATATAACTCTTTGGTACTAAACAGTGGATCAATAAACTTGTATATATTCATTACTATATATTTACGTGGTTATGAACCCGGATTAAGTAGTAAGTGTAATAATTTAATTGAAAAAAATATAGAAGTAGTATACAATAAGCATTATGGAAAATTTACCACTAATTACTAACGAAATTTTTGGACAAAGCAAAGCCATACATCCGCCTGTTGATTATAATATCAAACAAAGTCTAAACAAACAACTTGGGCATTATGTTGAAAGTACCAACGAAAACAAAGGTACTCCTTCAGAAAAACGCAGAAACAAGTGGCAAGTATGCCAACAAAAAATTAGAGAATATTTAAATCCTTTAATAAATCTTGATGAATTAAAATGGGCATATCCAAGTAATGGAATACACGAAAGCATTGACTGGATGTGTAACCGACTTCCTTCATATCAAGTTTTTGAAGGGGAATACAGATACCCTACATTTATAAAACGTCCAATTAATGTTGCTAAAACAACCGATGACATCTTGCCTGATGTTCCGTTATACATGAGCAATCCTTTTAGTGCTACTGGAAACTTTGATTCACGATATCATGAAGTATGTGATCGATATAATATTCCAATATATTTAGATTTAGCATTTGTTGGTTCTACTGGTCCTTTTAAATTAAAATTATATCCAAATGTACAACAAGTCTTTTGGAGTTGTTCTAAAGCATATGGTTTAGGACTATTAAGAGTTGGAGTAAGATTTAGCAGACGTGAAGAGGCAATGCAAAAAGAACTAATGGGTGTTGGATATTTTAATCATACAATCATTGATGCATTTAATGAAGTTGTTTCATCAAGTACAGTTTTTGCAAAAAAAGAAAATTATTTACAAAGTCAAAAATTAATATGTGAACATCTAAATATTACTCCAAGTGATACATTTTTATTAGCAACGTCTACTGATGACGAATGGAAACGATTTAAAAGAGAAAACGGTATTAATAGAATTTGTTTAACCCAGGCTTATGGCTTATTATGAGTAAACGTATAGCAATAACAGGACATACTAAAAGAATCGGTAAAGCAATTTACGAAGCATTTCCTGGTGCCGTTGGTTTAAGTAAATCAGGTAGTTGTGATATTACTACATTAGACGGCAGAACATCGATAATGCATCATTGCCTTAGTTGTGATGTTTTTATTAATAATGCACATGACGGATTTGGACAAGTTGAAATGTTGAATACTATGTTTACAGCATGGAAAGATCAAGATAAGTTAATTATTAATATAGGTGTTGATACAGTACCATATACAAATTGGCAAGTAGTTCATAAACAATATCCAGTAGAAAAAGTTGCATTACATTCACAGGCAGAGTTATTACAAAATGAAGAACGTAAATGTAAAATTACAACATTGGCTTTAGGCTATGTAGATACAGAATTTAATAAAAATTATAATGGACCAAAGTTGTCCTATGATAACATAATTGATACTATAAAATGGATTATAGATCAACCAACAGAAATTAAGCAATTAGTATTGAGTGCAAAATGATATTTGTACCATTAGATATACCACCTGTTCCAAATAAACAACTGATACTTAAAAATTTTGTTGCTGAAGATACCTTTGCTTGGTGGAAAGAAGAAACGTTATTAGGTGTTAAAGATTTATCTAAACCATTTGGTGAACCTAAGCAATGGACAGAGGTAGCAAAAGAAAAATATTCTGATCTTATAAAATGGATAGACGAATACTTTCCTTTTGAATATAAGTTTTATGTTAGACTTGCACGTTCTACAGGTAACGTTGCTCCACACGTTGATGGAAATTATACTAAAGCACCACACCCACATCATATGACAATTACTCAAGAAATGTTTGATCATCAACGAGCAAATGAACCTATAGGTTATCGATTTGTAGTAAGTGGATCTAGAGATACTTTGTATATGTGTAATGAATATGATTACAGTAAAGATATGAGTAATCAAAAAAAAGTTTATTGTACAATACCAAACGATACTGATGCATTTTTAATTAATAATTGTACACAGCCACATGGTGTAGATGTTAAAGAAGGTGTTGACGACGATCGTATTGTAGGATTTGTTCTTGGGAAAGTTAATGTTAAACAACACCAAGAACTTATTGAAAAAAGTAAAAATAAATATAGTAAACAGGTTATAACAAAAGATGAGTTACGAATATAAATTAAAATTAATACTATTAGCCAATCATATTTTATTAGTAATGGGACTAATGTATGCTGATCTAAGTTGGTTAGCATTATCATTTGTAGGTTGGATTATGTTTGGTAAAATAGGTGGTGAGGTAACATTACATAGATTCTTAGCACACAAAAGTTTTTCTACGTCTCACTGGAAATCAAGAATATTAATAGTATTAACTATGTTCAATTGTTTTGGATCACCAATTGCTTGGTGTGGAATACATAGAAAACACCACGCAGTTCCAGATACAGAAAACGATCCACATGGTGGACAAGCCGGGTGGCGTGTATGGTCGACATTTTGGAAACCTTTTACTGTTGAAAGAAAATATGTAATTGATCTTATTAAAGACAAATGGATTAAAATTATACATAGCCATTATCTAAAAATATTATTAACAACTTATATTGCCCTTGTTTTAATTGACTGGCGAATTGCTGTATTCCTAATATCAATTCCTGCCGTAATAACTTTCCATAGTGCAGGTGCAGTTAATACTTTATGTCACAAATGGGGATATCGACTGTTTAATACTTCAGATAAAAGCACAAATAATACTTGGGTCAATATATTAACACTAGGAAGTGGATTACACAATACCCATCATGCCAAACCAAGCGATTGGAATAATAAAGAAAAATGGTGGGAAATTGATTTTCCTGGCTGGGTAATTAAACATTTTTTAAAAATATAATAAATGTAATACCAAATAGATAGACATTATTCACAATACATAGTATAATACAAGCATGAAGAAACTAGGCATCATAGGACATGGATTTGTAGGATCTGCGGTTAATCAAAGTTTTACCAAAAATATAAAAAAATATATTGTTGATCCTAAATATTTTAGTACCAATACAATAAAAGATTTAGTACAATTCTATCCTGATGCAACCTTTGTGTCTGTACCAACTCCACAACTACCATCTGGAGAATGCAATACAGAAATTCTTGAATCTGTTCTCAAAGAATTAAATGAGATAAAAAACCATTTGGTTATTATTAAATCTACTGTGCCTTCTTATAAATTACAAGCAATACAAGAAGAATGTATTAGTTTAAGAATAGTATATAATCCAGAATTCCTTACAGAAAAAAATCATATAGAAGATTTTAAAAATCCACCTATGCACATATTTGGTGGACTAGATGCAAACACTAACGAAGTTGAAAAATTATATACAGAATATTCTATTTGTAACCCTTGTCCTATTTACAAAACAGATATTGTGACAGCATCCATGGCAAAATATTGTATTAATTCTTTCCTTGCAACAAAAGTTACATTCATGAATGAAATGTATGATGTATTAAAATCAGCACAAGGTTGCGATTGGAGAACATTTACAAAAATTATACAATCCGATCCACGTATGGGTAAAACACATATGAAAGTGCCAGGCAATGATGGACAACGTGGCTATGCTGGTTCTTGCTTTCCTAAAGATACAAATGCATTGGCTTGGTTTGCTAGAGAAAGACTTAATAAACCATTTACACAATTAGAAACGTCAATTAAAATTAATGACAATTTAAGAAAGACAGATGTATAAACCATTACCTACCGGAATAACAATTAAAGAATCTTTACTTCAAGGACTAGGATTATTTGCTACACAAAATTTTAACAAGAATGTTGTTTTTGGAATTGTACATATTAAAAATAAAAACTTCCCACACGGTTATATTAGAACTGCCTTAGGAGCATTTTATAATCATTCAGCCAACCCAAACTGTGAAACATTACAAGGATTTTGGCACCAATTGCCTGTTGTATATCTTAAATCAATCAAACCTATTAATGCAAACGAAGAACTAACAGCCAAATATACACTATATGATGACTTTGATGAACTAGGGAATTAAAGTTAAATATGTGTAATGATATTTAAAAATTCACAAAAAGACTGGAACTTAGATTTACCCTCAAATAGAAAACAAGTAATACTTAAAATGTCAGGTGGAGCCGATAGTGCCATAATGGCATACCTATTTGCTTTATACAAAAAAGAAGAAAGACCAGATTTAAAATTATATGTTGCAACAGTTGATGGACCTCCTCCTAAAAACTGGAACAGTTCTAAAGTAAAAATAATTCTTAAAAAGATTACTGAACTTACTGGTGTTACATTTGAAAAACATTATACAAGAGATGTACCCGTGTCGCCTCAGGATTATGAAGGAATTTTAGATGAGGAAGAATGGTTAAGGACTAACCCATATACAAAAACACAAATAGAATTAGTATTCGACATAAGAAAAGAAATTCAAATAGATAATAAACCAGAAAATCGTCCTTTAAGTTATGGTGGTGTTACAAAAAATCCTCCACTTTCAGAAACTCTATTTTACGATGATTTGCATAAACCTTGGAAGAAAGGCCAGTGGATTACATTAAGAGATGCAAATACAGTACGAGATGGAGATGTTACAAAAGAAAATGAACACTGGTGTACACCGTTTACCAACATGGATAAAAAGGCCTTAAATGAATATTATGTAAACTATAACGTTCTAGAAGACCTATTTCCTTTAACTAGAAGTTGTGAAGATCCCGGAACTGCACAACAAATCATCGACGGTGTATCGGACAAACACTGCGGATATTGTTGGTGGTGTTTAGAACGTGAATGGGCATTTGGTCGATTAGTATAATCAAACAGTTAAATACACATATGAAACCATGGTTTGAAAAAGAAGCAGATATAATTAAATTTCCTAAACCTAAAGCAAAAGTCATACGAATGCCAACTGTGCAAGAGTATCCAGATTTTATTACAGGTGTAAAAGATCTACAGGCCAAACAAAAAGACGGTACAATATCACAAGAAACTTACAACAAGTTATACTCAGATTTAATACACAGGTTCATGAAGAAGGAGAGTTTTGAAACTCCTTGGTTTATAAGAGAAGCACCGGCCGACACAGGTATAATGGGTCTACCACAAGCACAACAATTAAAAATTGATGTTGAAAAAGCAGTTGCAAATCTTGATATAAAAGATGATGAAAGTATTAAACTGTTAAACAAACTATATCAAACATTAAACAAAACATCAATTAATGACAGAGTATTCAATGTTCTTTCAAAAGATCCTGATGCTAAAGATAACGTATTAAAAGCGATGGGTGAGGTATTCCTTAACGTAGAGTCTAGTTGGGGGGAGAAAAATCAATTCCTAGACCAATATGCACAACAAGTTAATTTTGTTAATATTGCTGTTTTAAAAAGTGCCAATACAGCAACACCTATTGAAGAATTATTTACTACAAAATTTGCTAGACAATACGGAAAAGCATTATCACAATTATTTGGACAAGGATATAAAAAAGGATTTACAGGTAAAGGAGAAATAGCACTGGCTTGTTTAAGTAGCGGAATTAGTCTTAATCAATCTGATGATGAAGATATGGGAGGTGATATACTTCTTGGTTCTTCACCAATTGAAGTAAAATCACACCAAGGAAGATTATTTGGTAAAGGTATAACATCATATACAAACACTGAAAAATTTTTACAAAAAACATTAAAAGGTAGAACAGGTCTTAATTTAAGTGTAGATGATGTTGCTAGACTTTCACCCGAAGGTGATGATGATACTGAAGGTAAAAGAAAAAGCGGTGGCAAATCTAACTTTGATGCATGGACTGGCCAATCCCAAAAATGGTGGGACACCTTCATGAAAAGTGTAATAGCAGATCGTTATGGTAATGACTGGACAAATTTTAGTCAAGCATTATCTAGAAGAGTTGGAACTGGTGATGCTTTTAAAAAAGCATGGCTTAAAATCCAATTTGAATATTACAAAGGTATATCAAACCACAAGGCTATTTTACTTGTTGGTACACAAACATTTGTAATGGCAACAAAATCAGAACATTTAGAACCTCACATATTAAGTTACTCTGGTGTTTATATGCCAGGTGTTGGTGAACCAAGAGAAGCCAATATACAATTAAAAATACAATAATCACTACACATTAAATCCTAAAAATTAAACAATAAGTACTTGTATGAGCGAATACTTTGATGGCAAAATACTAGTTGCTCCCCCAAGAATTGCTGATTGGCGATTCACTAAAACTGTTCTCTATCTTTGGAAACATGATGTGGCGGGTGCCGCTGGATGCATTATTAATAAACCTATGCACCATCCAAGTTTTGAAAGAGTATGTACTGAAGCAAAAGTTCAAAAATTAAAAAACATTAATCCAATGATGTACTACGGAGGACCAATCATGGATAACTTAATTGGTTGTTTACATACTACAGATTATACCTTAACAAGCACGAATATAAAAAAAGATATTAATATTGGATATACTTTAGATAAAAAGATTATTGAAGATATAGCATCTGGTATAGCAAAACCTAAACAGTATCAAATGTGCATAGGTATTGCTTCGTGGGACGCAGGACAATTAGAAGCAGAAATAGAGTGTGAGCCACCAAGAATTTCAGGAACATCATGGCTAGTACTTGATTACGATCCAAAATTAGTATTTTCAGGAAAACAACCAAGTTTTTGGGAACATTGTTTAAATCTTGCAATACAGCAAAAAACTAACAGTTTTACAAATAAAATTTTCAAATAAAATTATCTAAGATTTATAGACAAAGGACTTGGCGGACAAGTGCTAATAAGAAGATGCCAGAGTTTATCATAATCCCAAGTAACTCCGTGGTATATTCTTAGATATTTTTTCTGCAATGGCCATGCTTCTTGTTCCATTTCAGCAGTACACTCAAAGGCAATATTATTTTTATCTTGCACATAGTGAATAAGTTCATGTAATAAAACACTCTTACTCCATGGACTATGTATATCCCAAGAATCTCTCAAATATATTATATCACTTTTTAAATCATAAAACGCAAATAACTCGTTTCCTGGCGGTGAACTTTCTTTAGTATACTGTGCATCTAATTCAACTTGAGGCAAAAATCGTATTTCTGGTACTTCCAGATTATTAGTATTATAATCTGTTTCCGTAGAAATAAAAAGAAATAAAGCCAAGATAAGTTCTTTCATATTCTGTATTTAATGGTTATTATTACAAAACGATAATGTTATTTTCATAATATACGCACAAATATTATAGTAGCATATATTTAAATAATAGTGAGCACAGCAACGGGGTGAATAATGAGTGAAATAATTCAGGCAGGTACAACTGATATAGTTATAGAATCAGATATATTGTTATATGGACAATATTTGAGAATAGATTCTGACTTGCAAATCGAATCTGAATTTAAAACAATCCTTATTAAAGATTATTTTCAATATACCCCAATACTCAATAGTCTAAAAGGGTCTACAATAACTCCAAAACTTGTCTCGTTGCTGGCCATTAATACTTCTTCTACTTTAGTTGCTTTTGAAGATCCAAACGCAATAGGAAAAATTACAATTGCTGAAGGTACTGTTGTTATTCAACGTGCTAATCAAAAAATAGAATTACAAGAAGGAGATCTCATTTACCTTAATGACGTTATAGAAGCAAAAGGCGGCTCTGTAGGTATTGCGTTTACTGATCAAACTACTATGTCAGTTGATAACGGTTCACGAATGGTTATAGACGAATTTGTTTATGACGCTGACAACCCATCAACAGGCTCAATGAGTGCAAATGTAATAACAGGAAACTTTTCATTTGTATCAGGAGAAATTGCAAAAGTAGGCAATGATGCTATGACCGTAACAACGCCAGTATTAACAATTGGTGTTAGAGGTACGCAAGTGGCAGGTAAGGCATCACAAGAAGGTGAAGAAAACGAAATTGTACTACTTCCAAATGCCGATGGTTCAGTAGGACAGATTTTAATTACTAACCAATCGGGCAGTGTATTATTAACAGAAGCATTTCAAGCCACAACTATTACATCTTCTTTTATGCCACCAACTGTTCCTGTAATATTGGCTAAAGCAATTGTATTGAAAAAGTTTGCTGAAACTATTAGCACAACTCGTAAAGCAGAAGCAAAAGCAGAAACAGAAAGAGAAATAGAAGCGGCTAAAGAAGAACAAGAAAAACTAGAATCAGAAAAAGAAGAATTAGAAG
>Ga0257111_1000094_pt1 | contig 33492 bp, 37 predicted proteins | sample LP_taG_6_FD_191567 | JGI IMG/M metagenome (GOLD analysis project Ga0257111, IMG submission 191567) | Marine microbial communities from Northeast Subartic Pacific Ocean, Canada - LP_J_2015_P26_500m | ecosystem: Environmental > Aquatic > Marine > Oceanic | place: Canada: Northeast Subartic Pacific...
ACGAAGAAAATGATTATCCCAATGTATCATTTGATTCAGAATTTTTTGAATAAGATGAATACGAAGATTGGTAAACTTATATAGAATTAATGTGAAGGAGAAAATGAGAAAGTATATCTTCCAGACGGGACACTTAAAGAAGAACGTACCCCACGTTATTTGGATGCAAATATTGATATAGAAGATCCAGTATTATGGACAGGGAAGGTGTTTCCACGTTCTAAGATATATCAAAAACTTGTTTTCAATAAAAACTATCAGATTTGCCATATTAATGGATTAACCTATGATTTTTTATATGGAATGGCAAAAGAGTTAGCTTCAAAAGATTCAATGATGATGCTTACTGCTGGTAAAGGCGGTAAAAATCCTCTCATATTTAATGATGGAGGTAAGCCTTATCGTGCCTTTTTAGAGGGGCGTATTGATGGAGATAAATATTGCTTAATTTTACATTTAACAGACCTAGAACTTAAACCGGTTATTAAGAAAGATTAAATATGGAAGAGTATATTATTAAGAATTTGTTAAAAAAGAATCCTGAAATGACAAAGGAGGAAGCAGAAAAAAAAGCCAATAAAATTCAAGCTGGCTACAATGAAGCAAATAAAGAAAGAGATAAAAAAAGAGCGCAAGAACACAAAAAACAATGGGAAGAATCACTTCAATCTGATAACGATATGTTTGCTTTAGATCATTTATCTGAGGACGAACTAAAGGAGTATTTTAATCAGGAGAAGGAGAATGAATAAAAGTTCATTAGAATTTTTAACTAAAACACGATTTAAGATTGGGCTAGAATGTCCAACTAAGCTTTATTATTTAAGCAAGGAATATCCTTCATCGAAAGATAAAAATGAATTTTTACAAGTTCATGCTGATGGTGGTCATCAAGTTGGAGAATATGCCAAATATGTTATTCGGGCAAAATATCCTAATCATCGCTTTGTAGATTTAAGCGATGATCTTGAGTGTGTTGATAGGACTACAGAACTTCTTTTTGAAGAAAATGTTATTATTGCTGAGTCAGCCCATCTTTCTTATGATACATATTTTATTCGTATTGATTTATTAGTAAAAACTGGAAGAAACATTGAACTTATTGAAGTAAAATCAAAGTCTATTCAATCGGATGATAGTTTTTTTAAAGTAAAAAATGGTATTACCGAAGTCAAAAGAGAATGGACTCCTTATATTGCTGATATTGCATTTCAGTATGAAGTACTCACCGACAGCTTAGATCCTATTTTTAGGAAAGAATACAATATTCCTGATAATATTATGTATTTTCGTGATACCGATAAAGACTGGTATAATATTTCGGCTTATATGATGATTTTAGATAAAAATAAGACCTGTAATATTGATAAACTGAACCAGTATTTTTTACTTGAAAAAGATAAAAATAATCGTGTTGATGTTACTCTTACAGATAAGCAGTTTTTATCAAAATTTAATGCAGAATTGCAAGACAGCATTATGACTATCAGAGATGTGACGGATGTTGTTCATTTAATTAATAATCCTGAACGAGGGCCATCTGGACATAATCGTATGAGTAAAAAAATTAAATTTCCTTTTACCAACATTCAAGATCCGACTCCACTAAAAGGATTTTTTCAAGTTGCGGATTATCTAGCTTGGCTTTATCAAAATAAGCGTAAAGATTCTCGAGAAGCATATGGAGATATGCTTAAGGAAAGAAATATGTTTGGTACTTCATCGGGTTTAGAAGCAAAATTATTTTTAGAAAAATATCCTCAGATCAATCGAGTAGGGAGCTATTGTAAGGATTGCGAATATAATGTAAAAGACAATAGTAAAAATGGTTTTAATGAATGTTGGAAAGAGCAATTTCCTGACTTTGATCCAAAAGAAGATCATATTTTTGAATTATGGAATTATTCTAAATCAGATGTTTTTATTAAAAAGGGTTTTCATTCGTTAAAACATATGCTAGAAAACAATTATCCAACAATCAATACAGATTCTAAATCTTTTAAAAGACAAAAAACTCAAATAGAAAAATCTATATCTAAAAATAGCAATGATGATATTGAATGGACAAGTAAAGAACTAAAAGGAGAAATAGAGTCTTGGACTTATCCCTTGCATTTTATTGATTTTGAAACATGTCAAGTAGCACTTCCTTTCCACAAAAACCAATTTCCTTTTACACTCATTGCATCTCAATATTCTTGTCATTCCTTATATGAAGATGGATCTATAAAACACCATGAGTGGATTGCAAAGCAGTCAGATAATGATCCTAGTTTTGAATTTGCAGACAAGTTGATGAATATCTTAAATAAAGATCAAGGAAGAATATTTATGTACTCTAATTATGAAAACTATGTGTTAAAAGAAGTTAAAAAGCGTATGGTTTCATTTGATAATCAACGTTATAAAGAATGCATCGATTTTATTGATTCAATTACATTTGATAATAAAGAGAATTATCATCCTGATAGGGAGATGATTGACTTGCGAAAAATTGTTGTTGATCATTATTACCATGTTGGAATGAAAGGATCAAACTCGCTTAAAGCTGTACTACCAGCAATTATGGAAACAAGTAAAGTATTGAAAAAAAAGTATTCTACTCCATTAGATTTTGGAACTAATCTTAACGATATTACATTTTTTCAAAAACAAGATAACAAAGTACAAGATCCTTACAAAATTCTTCCAAAAATTAAGCCCACTATTCAATCTTCAAATACACTTTTTAATTCAGAATTATTGGCTGATGGAGCAGCAGCGATGGAAGCATTTAAAATAATTCAATTTTCAACTATTATTTCTGATGAAGAAAAAAACAATTTAATTAAAGCATTATTAAATTATTGTGAGCTAGACACTTTAGCGATGGTGATGTTATTTGAACATTTGAAATATTCTACTTAAAATAAAGACAATGAATCCATATCAGAAAAAAAGAAAAATTGATAGCGTTGAATACAAAGATATTAGAATAAGCGAATTGCTAAACTGGACTCAGAAGTCTTCAGACAGGCTTGTTTTGCCATCTCTCCAAAGAAAATTTGTTTGGAAGCATCAACAAATATGTGCTTTATTTGATTCAGTTATGCAAGGTTTTCCTATTGGAACATTTATGTTTTGGAAAATTGGTAATAATACTGAGTCTGATAAAACTGTTAGATCTGGTATGAAATTCTATGAATTTTTAAGCGAATATAATAAAAGAGAATTAGGTTCAGGACAGCAAATTCCAAATAGTGATTTAGTAGGTAAAAAATTTATAGCATCTATTGACGGACAGCAAAGACTTACTTCTTTTAATATTGCTTTAAGAGGAAAATATCATCTTAAAAAATCTAATAGAGAATTATATCTTAATCTAAATTTTGATTCTACTAAATACGAAGATGAAGACAAACAAAAAGAAAAATATGAATTTAAATTTCTAAATCCTGATGAAGTAACACGAAAATATGAAAGAGTAAATGTTATTAATAGAAATTCTGAAATATGGTTTAAGGTAAAAGATGTAATGAATTATAAGATTAGAGGATATGGTAAGAAAAATGAGTGTTCTAAAAAATCCAATCAATTTGTTGATTTTGCAAAAAATCAAATAAAAAATAGCTTAAATACAAGTAAAAATTCTGAAAAACTTCTTATGCAGGTTGAAAAGAAATGGAATAGATATAGTGAGATTCTTCATACATTGCATTACAAGATACATTATGATACAACCATTTCGTATTTTGAGCTAGAGCAAGCAGATATAACAGATATAGTTGAAATATTTATTAGACTCAATAATGCGGGTACAAAATTAACAAAGACTGAAATGTTAATGTCAGTTGTTTCTGCAATTTGGCCTGATGCAAGATCAAAGGTTGATAATTTATTAAAAAGAATAAACTCAGAAGATGGATTTGAGTTTGATGAGGATTTTGTAATGAGGAGTGCTTTAGTGCTTTTAGATGGTAAAGTACTATTAAATATAAAAAATGTAACTAAGAAAGCTAAACAATTAGAGCCTAATTGGTATTGGATAAAACGCTCAATATTAAAGACTAGAGACACTTTAGTTGGGTTAAATTATTCTAGTCGAAACTTGAGATCAAATAATTCTGTAATTCCAATTGTATATTATTTTTCTAAAAAGACGGATGGTGGTAGCGCTAATTCAGCGGCAAGAGAACAGATGAGACTTTATTTGAATTCTGCATCAATCCTAGGTGTATTTGGTACACATGGAGATCAAGCATTAACTAATATAAGAGAGTCAATGCGTACTGAAACTTTTCCTGGTTCTAAGAAATATGTTTTAAGACCAAATCAAAGGAATTTTAATTATAAAGATATAATCAGTATTTATAAAGATGAACTACTTATTGACACTGATAAAAAGCCAATTGAAGTAGACAACAAAGTTATTGATAATCTACTTGTAGCACCTTATGGACCAAGAACTCTACCTATACTAAATGTATTATATCCAGGTATCTATAGTAAATATAAAGATTTGCCAATTAATCAAGATCATATTTATCCAAAGAACGGAGAAAATTATCGTTTGGAAAATGGAACAAGAGGGAGAGTGGACGAAACGATGGAGTTATTTAATAAGATAAATTCTCTCCCAAATTTACATCTTATGTGGGAACTTGAGAATAAGGAAAAACAAAATCTTGAACCATGTGTTTATTTTTCTGGTCTAGAAAGCGGTTCAAAAGACTATATCAAAAAAAATGGCAACATACCATTAGAGATGGAAGAACTTACATATGTTAATTTCATCAAATTTTATAATAAACGAAAAGAAATATTAAAATTAAAACTCTATGAAGCTTTTCATATTGATAATTAACTTCTAATGATGGATACAAAAGACTTAACAACAAGAAAAATAGGTATTGTTGATCAGCCAAATCGAGAATTCACCAAGGATACATTAAAAACAAAATCACATGCCGATGCACTTACAAGCTTTATTGAAGGCTGTGATACTCCAATAACTATAGGGGTTCAGGGAGAATGGGGTAGTGGAAAAACTTCATTGTTAAATCTTATAGACGAGAATCTTAAAAATAGTCACAACGAAGGTAAATTTTTACAAATTTGGATTAATGCTTGGGAGCATTCGTTGCTTTCAAAACCTGAAGAGACACTTTTAAAGATTGTTAATGAGATAATTAATAAAATGGTAATACACCAAGATAAGTCAAAAGAATTAAAAGACAAGTTTAAACAAAATTTTGAAATTTTAGCAAAAGGAGCTCTTCGAGTTGCAACAGCTGCTACCTTGGGAGATGATGCTAAAGAAGTAGTTGATGAGATTATTGGTAATGATAGCAATGTAATATCTGCAATGAAGGAACAACTTGAAACTGTTGCACAAGATATAAACGAATCAAAAAAAGGTTCAGCAGAAAAGATTGAAAGAATTGTAATATATGTTGATGACTTAGATAGAATTGATCCCCCAGATGCAGTTGCTATTTTAGAACTATTAAAAAATATTTTTAATGTAGAACACTGTATATTTGTTTTAGCAATTGACTATCAAGTAGTCGTAAAAGGGTTGAAGGCAAAGTTTGGTGAGCCAACTGATGAGAATGAATGGGAATTCAGAGCCTTTTTTGATAAAATTATCCAGTTGCCATTTATGATGCCTGTAGGCCAATATGATATTGGAAACTATGTAAGTGATTTACTAATTCAAATAGGCTTTTTACAACGCGGCCAAGAAGATAAAGATCAATTTGATCAACAAGTAACTCAGGTAATAACACAAGTGGTCAGATGGTCTATTGGGGGTAATCCTAGAGCGTTGAAACGATTAATCAATTCTCTTTCTCTAATTGAAATATTTCGCACATTAAAAGAAGACGATTCCGATTCCGATGAACAATCAGAGGGATATAACTTAACTGAAACACAAGAAGATATGTTGATGTTTGCAATTATGTGTATTCAAATTAAATATCCAGATATCTACGATGTTATCATTCGTTTTCCTGATTTTAAAAATTGGAATGATAAGATTGCTGTTGAAATTACAGATAGAAAAGAAAATGGAATGAAAAATTTTGAATCAGATTTTACCGATGCAAAAGCAAGAGAAGAATTTGATGAGCCTTGGGAAGAGGTTCTTTATAGAATATGCTATATTAAACCAAGATTTAGAAGAAGAGCAGATGATATATCAAATTTATTATCATATATTGATAGTACAATTCTTTCTGGAGAAACGACTTCAGAAGCAATAGAATATATTGCCCGCCAAACTCTTGTAACTAGTGTTTCATCTACTGATGATTTAAAAACTGACGTTAAACACAAAGGTAATGTGACTTATTATGAAGGATTGTCAACTTATATTGATCATGTTAAAGAAAATGTAAAGGCAGATTATGATAAAAAAGTTTCTCAAGATTTAATTGATATTGATAAAATAATTAATGATCATTTTAAAGAAAAAATTTCTTTAGGAGAAATCAACCCTGTTTATACTAAGACAGGTGGACTATCATTAAATTACCGAAATGAAAGGCAAATTAAACAAGGGATGGATGGTACTAAATTTTTTCAGATGAGATTTGGAAAAACCGAAGAATTTTTAATCAAAGATAAGCCTGGATTACCAAGCTTTAAAGATTATAGCATTACTAAGTCAAAATATATTAATGTTTATGCTCTTAAAACAGCCCCAGATTATAAAGACAATAAAATTGCTGGTTTATTTCCAGCGCAATCCTTACATGCACACCATTTTTATAATTTGAAACTTAAATCTGTTGATGATTTCCAATTATTTCTAAAATCTGGCTTTTTACAAAAATCATTTGAAATGAGTGAAAAAGGAAGAACTATAAAGCAGGCAAAAAATTATTCAAAACTTAAAAGAAAAAAGATATACTGCGCTGATCTTACTGTATATTTAGAGAATGGTTATAAAATTTAACAGAGGAGTATTAAAATGAGCGATTTATACAGAACGAAAACAGAATTTCCATGTCCTAACAAGAAATGTTACAAGAAAATTACTGTTACTTATGGTGATTTAAAAACTGATAAACAGATTACTTGTAGTAATTATAGTTGTAAATCAGGATATGAACTTGATAGGAGTGAACAATACGGATTTAAAAGTGCGGTGAATAAATTAGAACAAGAAGTTAAAGACATGGCACACTTGAACAAAGATATTGAAAAGGCACAGAAAGAACTAGAAAAAGCACACGATAACTTCGGGAAGGAACTTAATGATCTAATCAAGAAAATGAAACCTTTTGGACACATTCTTTAAATTCTTTTTATGTCAGAACCAACAGTATATAAAGATGAACTAAAAGCTAAACTTGGAATTAAAAGGGAGAAGGATATTGGTGAAATAAGTTGAGAAGGGGTCGTCAATTAACACCACCGTCTGAAGAGGCTTATATCGAGAAACATATCAAGACTTAAAAGATCTCTAATCTTTCCGTATTGGTAGATAAAAAAGATAACAGTACGGAATAAAAATCATTTCAATCCATAAAATATACCACGGCCATGTAGAAATAGGAAAAATGGGATTGTAAATAATCGTTTGTGGTGCTTGACTTAAAAAGAAATAATTTTCCCCTGTAAAATAATTATAAATCGATATAGGTAGGATTAATACATTAAGAACGATAAAAGCATGAATAATAGATCGTTTCGTAGCGCGCATATGGAGTGCCGATATACACCACATGAGATTGACAATGATAAGTGAGTGTTGAAAATGTGATGTAAGATTAGAGGTTAAACTATAAATACCATCTTCACCTGGAGTAAGAATGCCCATAAATGCACCTGATATGCCAAAGAAGTATCCAATATGGAAGAAAGATTCTTTTCTGGTATAAATCGCTAACATGCTTGCAAAGTAAGCAAAATGGCAGGGTTGCAATGGAAGTTCTTTTGTTAACCTAAAGTTGTATAATCCGCTTTCAGCACCTTGCACTCTCACCCAATAGTCTACAATTTCTTGTAGGATGCATATGCCAATTAAGATATAGCCAAAACGTGTTTTCTCTGCTTCAGGAATTTTGCGTCCATACCAAAAGATGAGTCCCCATACGATAAACATCATACAAGTAATCATATAATGATGCTGTAAATATTCTGGATAAATAGAAGGAGTCATTCCTGCATACCTGTTGGTTTTTCATAGACATACACAATAGTAATGGCTGGAGATTGTGACATGCCTCCAGGATTTAATCCTAGTTCTCCTTCGGGAATAGGATGTCCTAATTCCTGATAATAATCTACCCAATGAATAAAAGGGCTCTCAGTGCCTGGTTCATTAAATGTCATGGGATTAAGAGCAAATAATTCTTGTGTATCATCTGCTGTTTTAAGCCCTTCATAAATAATTTCAGAGCAATAATACGTGTCATCAGTTAAATCAAAGATATAATCATATGGCTTTCCATTTAAATTAGTTTGAATATGTGTAATTGCATCTGGGATCATGTACTGATATTCCTCTTTGAGACGTCCTACAAACACTTTATTGCTGCGATTTAAAAAATCATGCAAGGTTATATCGGTAACTGTTGCTCCAATCGCTTCAGTGAGGATAGTATCATATTCAGAAGATCCTACATGGGTAATAATTGCACAATGGGATAGTTGAGCGCCTCGATACCCAGAAGTGACCGCTTCAATGGCTTCGCATGGTGGGCCACAATCTAAGTCTTGAAAGAAGATATCTCCCACTTCAAATGATTGTTTTGTACAACTTTGATTGATAATAATAAAACAAGGAATGAGAATAAGTAAGATATATCGATTCATGTAATATTAAATATTATCAACGATTTTAATTTCTCTTCCTGTGTATTCATAGCGTTCAAGATCAGGCCACGCTTTTGCTACATCATGCCAATTATCAGATTTACCAAATTCTGTATTTCTTCTTTCCATTGCTATTTTATATTCTTCATCTGAGTGAAACCATAGTTCAGCCATTCCGCAGCATCCATTTTCAAGATCTTCTTCAAAAAATGTCAGGACATACTTTTGAGGTTTTAAAACTTTCACCATATGAGGTGCATGAATATTTTCCCAATGATCAAAAAAATTAGCACGTTTTACATTTTTTCTGTTTTGAATAAAAAGTATTTTCTTTACCATAATTGTCTCCTTACTATGTATGAAAATAACATCTTTTTTTTACTAACAACATTATTATTTAGTCAGTACATTTTATGAAAACTAATAATAACATTTTAAGACGGAGATTTTTATGTTCAAAAAAATTATCACTACAATTTTAGCAGTATCATTTATTTATCCTCAGGTCAATGTTGACAAGTTCAAACAATTGAGCGAAGACATTACAACACCTAACACTTATCGAACTGCCGCAGGTTATCCAGGGCATGATTATTGGCAACAAGAAGCAGATTATGTAATGAACTTGACTATTGATGACGAAACACAAATACTTTATGGAGAAGAGACTATTACTTTCCATAATAATTCACCAGATCAGTTAAGCTATTTATGGTTACAGTTGGATCAAAATACACGTGCACTTGACTCTGATAGTTATAGTACGCAGTCTATGGGAGATTTTGGTGCACAACGAGGACGTGAAAAAACCATGGTTGGAGAATCTGTTCCTCTGAATACGCTTAAAAATTTCTATAGAGATTTTGATGGTGGGTTTAAAATTGAACATGTAAAAGATGGATTAAATCGAGACTTACCCTATATCATCAATAAAACAATGATGCGCGTAGATTTGCCGAAAGCATTACGTCCAGGAGAGTCTTATAAATTCAAAATTAAGTGGTGGTATAATATCAATGACCATATCAAAGATGGCGGAAGATCTGGATACGAATATTTCGAAGAAGAAGATAATTATATTTATACCATTGCACAATTTTTCCCACGCATGTGTATGTATAATGATATATATGGTTGGCAGAATAAGCAATTTTTAGGTCGAGGAGAATTCACATTAATCTTTGGAGATTATGATGTAAAGATTACTGTACCAGCTGATCACGTACTTGGAGCAACAGGAGTGTTACAAAATCCGCAACAAGTATTAACTCAAGATCAGATAGCACGTCTAGTCGAAGCAAAAACAGCAGATCAGCCAGTAAAAATTGTGACTAACTCTGAAGCACTTGAAAGTGAAAAAACACATTCAGAAGAAACTAAAACATGGCATTTTAGAGCTGAAAATGTTCGCGATTATGGATTTGCTACATCCCGAAAATATCTATGGGATGCTATCGGTGTAGATTTGAATGGTAAAACTATTATGGCAATGTCTTATTATCCAAATGAAGCAGAGCCTTTATGGGGAATGTATTCGACAAAAGCAGTAGCACATACTATTGATGTATATTCCAAGTTCACATTTGATTATCCGTATCCTGTGGCAATCTCAGCACATATTAATAATATGGGCATGGAGTACCCAATGATATGTTTTAATGGGTATAGACCAGAAGAAGATGGCACTTACTCTGAAAGAACAAAGAAAGGGTTGATATCTGTTGTGATTCACGAAGTAGGACACAATTGGTTCCCAATGATTGTGAACTCAGATGAACGTCAATGGACATGGATGGATGAAGGATTAGATTCTTTTGTTCAATATTTAGCAGAACAAGAATGGGATAGAGATTATAGCTCTAGAAGAGGAGCAGCAGGTAGCGGTTATATCACCAATTATATGAAGGGTGATAAATCCAATATTATGCCAATTATGACTAACTCTGAATCTATCTATCAATTTGGAGCAAACGCTTATGGGAAACCGGCTACAGCGCTGAATATTTTAAGAAATACAGTCATGGGGAGAGAATTATTTGATTTCGCATTTAAAGAATATGCTCAAACATGGATGTTTAAGCATCCTACGCCAACTGATTTTTTCCGTATTATGGAAAACGCTTCCGCAGTAGATCTTGATTGGTTTTGGAGAGGATGGTTTTTTGGAAATGATCATGTAGATATTTCATTAGATAGTGTTGATTGGTATCAATTGAGTTCTATGAATCCAGAAGTAGAAAAAGAAGTAGAAAAAGAAGTAAATGATAGTTCTGAAGAATACTATGGCAGACAATTAGACAAAGAAGATATCAAAGAAACGTTAACAGAAAGAGATCCTGCGGCAAAGGATTTTTATGATAATTATGATAAAGATCAGATTACCAAAAGAGATAAAAAAGATTATCAAGATTTCATGGATGATTTATCAGAAGAAGATTTGAATGTTGTATCGCAAGAAGATCATTTTTATTCTGTCAAATTTTCTGATAAAGGCGGATTAATTATGCCAATCATCCTTCAGTTTGAATATGAAGATGGAGAAAAAGAAGTCATTAGAATCCCAGTTGAAATCTGGAGATTTAATAGAGGAGAAGTTACAAAAGTGTTTAAAACAGAAAAGCCTGTTAAAAATATGACTCTTGACCCATTTTTCGAAACTGCGGATGTTGATCTTGGGAATAATCATTGGCCAGAAAAAGTACAACCAACACGATTTGAGACTTTCAAATCTGACGGTTGGGGTGGTAGTAAAAACTTGATGCAGCGTGTACTTGATGATGCTGCTAAACCAGATACATCAGAAGAATAATACAGTCATACATGAATAGTATTATCAAAGTAATAAGTTCAATATTTTTATTGAGCATACTCTCGGCACATCAATTTTTTATTTCAACAACTGAAATACAATTTAAGCCAGAAGAGCAAAGAGCTGAAATCACTATCCAGGTGTTTACCCACGATATTGATCTCTTGTTGGAGAATGCTAGTTTTAAAACAATCGATTTAGGAACCGATAAGGAAAGTGATGCTATTGATATCTTTTTAGCAAATTATTTATCTGATAATTTTATTATTCAAGAATATAGATGGAGCTATCTTGGTAAGGAAGTTGGAGACGATTACACTGCTTTCTTTTTAGAAATAGAAAATTTTTCTTTATCCCCAAAGATTTCAATCTTGAATTCCCTGTTCATGGATTTATATACTAAGCAGCGCAATATTGTTAATTTTTATAATGATAAAGTGATACAGTCTGCTAGCATGACCAATACAAATCCTGTGTTTTCATTTAATTTTTAGATTCAATATTATAGCCTACTCTCCAGATAATGATGCCACCTATCATCATGGTTATACATAATAATTGTCCCATACTAAGATTCAATATGATGAAACCTAAATGGTTATCTGGTTGACGAAAGTATTCAATAAAGAAGCGGAAAAATCCATATCCAAAGACATATAACCCACTATTAAAGCCAAGTTGTTTATGTCTATTAAAGTAGTTAATAATAAGAAATAGTATGATACCTTCAAAAAATGCTTCATACAGTTGAGAAGGATGTCTTAGTTGATAATCTCCCGCATTTGTAAAGTACATTCCAATTGAAGATTCTGTAGTACGGCCATATAATTCGCCATTAATAAAATTTCCTATTCTTCCAAAGAAGTACCCTAATGGAATAGATGCTGTTAAAAAGTCAGCTAAAGTAAATAAGTGTAAATTTACTTTTCGGCCATAAAGCCATATGGCATATATTACTCCAATTAATCCCCCATGATAAGACATCCCTGCAATACCAGTAAACTTCCACACTCCATTTTGGATAGAAAATGGCAGTAAAATTTCGAGAGGATTTGATAGGTAATAGTCTAGATTATAGAACAATACATAGCCTAAACGTCCACCAACTAATAATCCAATTAATATCCATGAAAGCAAATCTTCTAACTGAACTAAACTAATCTTAGTAAAGGTTTTATCTTTAATTTTTTTGCTACATAAAAGATAGACAACACCAAATGCAACAAGATACATTGCAGAGTACCAATAAATTGATATTGGACCAATAGTCAATAAAGTCGGGTCCATTTTTGAAGGCAATGTTTGCCACCATAGTATAAAATCCATACCCTAAGATACAAAAATTACTTTGTAACCTAAAAAAAAATATATAACCTAGAGGCAATATTATGATTTTATCAGGAAAAGAGATTATTGAAAGAAAAGATAAGGATATTTTAATCGATCCTTTCAACGAAAATCAAGTGAATCCTAATAGTTACAATTTAAGATTGCATAATGAATTGTTAGTATATGATAAACCCATATTGGATATGAAAGAAGACAATCCTGCAACAAAGATTGTTATCCCAGAAGATGGATTATTGCTAGATAGTAGAAAACTCTATCTTGGAAGAACGATGGAGTATACAGAGACACATAATCTCGTCCCTATGCTTGAAGGAAGATCTTCAGTGGGTAGATTGGGATTATTTGTACACATTACAGCTGGATTTGGTGATGTAGGCTTTAAAGGATATTGGACACTAGAAATTTTTTGCGTACAACCAATAAAGATTTATCCTTCCATAGAAATCTGTCAAATTTTTTATCATTCAGTGGAAGGCGACTATACGCCATATCAAAGTGGTAAATATCAGGGAAATAAAGATATTCAAACTAGCATGTTGTACAAAGATTTCGAAAAGAAGTAATTGTATGCAAAATATTCCCTCCTTATTTTTTGTGACACTCATTAAGGGGTATCAAACTGTTTTATCACCATTATTAGGGTCAAATTGTAGATATGAACCCACTTGTTCCCAATATGCAATTGATGTAATTAAGGAATGGGGATCTTTGAAAGGGAGTGTATTAGCATTAAAAAGAATATTAAGATGTCATCCTTGGTCGGAGAGTGGATATGATCCCATCCCAAGGAAAGAAGGAAAAAAATAAATATGCATGAATGGGTTACATTTTTAGAAACAACGCTAAACAATAATTTTACATTCTCTGTTATTTTTGTATTAGGCATGTTTCATGCGTTAGAGCCAGGACATGGAAAGACTTTAATTTTAGCTTATATGACAGGTGGATCAATGCGTTTTTTTGGTGCATCACAATTAATAGCTGGATTAATATTAGTGCATTTCCTTTTATTTTCTTTTTTAGCCTTTTTGCTTAAAACTGGGAATGACTCTTTTCCTATATTAGGAACTATTGGACCATCTTTTATTATTTGTTTAGGATTATATTTACTTTATAGAGCTTTAAAAGAAGTACGTCATGAGCATGATGATGACTGTGATGAGCCAATGCATTTTCATTTTAATGAGTCTAAATTTTCAAGCCCATTTGTTACAGGGATGGTTGCTGGATTAATTCCATGTCCATCTGCTGTAGCAGTGCTTTTAATTGCTTCTACTAAGTTTAGTAATGATAGTACAACGCTTTACTCAAGTATTATGGTGTATGTATTAGGCATTGCATTAACATTAATTGGAATCATGGTATTATTTTTGCTATTTAAGGAGAGATTTAGTGATCGTTTGAATTCGGTGAATAAACGCTTTAACACAAATTTAATAGCTGCTTCATTAATTATCTTAATTGGAATATTATATCTTGCGCTAAGTTTATTTGGCGGAGGACATCAACACTAAAGCTTGTATTTAAATAACATATCCTATTTTTTTATATAATGCTGCTAATCCAAAGTATAATACCACCATTATTGCCACAGACAGTGTAAGGCTGATACCAAATGATATATTTTTCTTTAAGAAATACGGCAGAGTAAGAAAAAATGATAAAGAAGGGATAATCATTGAAAAAATGCTGTAAGAAAAAGATATAATTCTTTCTATATCACGCGTTTCAATGTAAATCCATATAATAGATAATAAAGAGATGAGGGGTAAAGAAACAATAATGGCACCCACAAGCGTATCTCTTTTTGCAATCTCAGATGCAATGAAGATAATGAGAGCAGATATTATAATTTTTGTTGCATTAAACATATTTTTTTTAAAAGATTGTTTCACATAATGTAAAGAAAAAAAATAAGGAATACATGGACTTAACTAACGTTTATATTGGATTTGCTTTAGCAACTTTTGCTGGACTTAGTACCGGAATTGGAAGTTTGCTGGGGCTATACTCAAAATTTGAAAACAAAAGACTATTATCATTAGCACTTGGATTTTCAGCTGGAGTAATGATTTATGTTTCATTCATGGAACTACTTCTACTTTCTTTTGAGTCATTGGTAGGTTTATATGGACATACTTATGGCCAATTAATTGGCGTAACAGCTTTTATTGCAGGACTGTTGATGATGTTATTCATTGATCAGTTATTTGACCATCATTCAATTGCTGATTTTATATCACGATCGTCCAATAAAGATGAATCATTACTAGTGCGAACAGGACTTTTTTCTGCGATTGCTTTAGCGATCCATAATTTTCCAGAAGGATTTGCAACATTCACAGCAGCAGTATATGACCCAACGGTTGGAGTAACATTGGCTACAGCTATTGCGATTCATAATATTCCTGAAGGACTAGCAGTATCCGTTCCTATTTATTATGCTACAAAAAGTAAGGCAAAGGCATTTTGGATATCTTTTGCTTCAGGCCTTGCTGAGCCACTAGGGGCGTTAATTGGATTTTTAATTTTTCGTACAGTGTATAACGAAGCATTATTTGGAGCATCTTTTGCACTGTGTGCAGGAATTATGATCTATGTATCTTTAAATGAATTGTTGCCTGTTGCAAAAGAGTATGGGAAGCCTAGTGATCCTATTATAGGAGTAACTGCTGGAATCATTGTAATGGCAATTAGCTTAATACTAATGTACGCCTAATTAATTGCATTTATAGTAAATCAGTAATTTCTTTAGACATAGGCTTTACTTTTGAATCAAAGAAAGCAATAAGCTCTCCGTTTTCATCTACTAAGTATTTACAGAAATTCCATGTAGGTCTTTGATCATTCCATCCATTAAGATTGGAATCACTAAGCCATGTGTAAACGGGGCTTTGCTTTCTTCCTTTAGTAGTAATTTTTTCAAACATATCAAATGTAACACCAAAAACAGTTTCACAGAATTCTGCTATAGATTCATTACTTCCTGACTCTTGAAATAAAAAATCATTAGCTGGGAATCCCAGTACAGCTACTTTTCCTTCATACAAATCATTGAGTTTTTGCATACCTTCATATTGATAAGTATATCCACATTTTGTAGCAACATTAACAATAAGAATCTTCTTGCCTTTGTATTTTTCAAAAGAAACTTCTTCGCCATCAATAGAAATAGCTTTTAAGTCATAAAAATTAGCTTTTGAGGCAGATTTGTCATCAGTTTTTTTTGTTATACTCTTGTAAGAGAAGCCGCTTAATAGAATCACGATTGAAAATCCTATTATTGTTAGTAATGCATAATGGAATGGTACAAATATTTTTATCATAATTATCCTTAAAATTTGAGATATTATACTATGTATTTTATCAAAAAAGAAGAACTATCTGAAACGGCAAAATGGATAGCAGACCATTTTGAAGAAATATTTGTTTGGTTTTGCGTGGTATGTATTTTTTTATCTTTTTTATTCGTAGCTAAGCTATATTTCAACCGATATCGCACATGAAATTTTTATTAACACTTATTATTGTACTTAACATTTTTTCTTGCCAAGAAAAAGCTATGCCTGCCATAGAAAAGCAAGCTCAAGAAGAAATTGTATCTGAGAACAAACCACTTCCACCAGAAACTCCAGCTGTATCTAACGGGATTGTCTTTAGAGATGCTCAAGGAAACCTATTGTCTGAATCAGACAAAGATAGTCTTGTTGAAAATATAAATCTACAAGCACTAAGACGTTTTGATAATGAATTAAATAATACTGAATATATATTATTTGAAAATTATGAAGATTTGCGTGGGTTTGTAGCAGATAATGTTATCGAAAATCTTATTGAAGAATCAGCTCTGATAAAAACTGGCGGTAGAGGCGCTGTTATCAGTAAAAGAGTAGTAGATCAATGGAAAGATCAAAAATTGCCCGAAGGTATCTTTACAATGTTAGACGGTTCAACAAAATCTTTTAAAGATTTTGAAGGGCAATTATTAGTGCTCAATTTTTGGTATATCAATTGTGGACCTTGCATTGCAGAAATGCCATACTTAAATAATTTAGTTGAAACTTATAAAGATAAAGGCGTCCAGTTCTTGGCATTGAGCTTCGATAGCATTCCAGATATCACTAATTTTTTAACAAGAACAGATTTTACATATATACAAGCAGGAATAGATAGGGCATTCATGTATGATTTCACACCGGTCTCTCCAGCACACTTTATTGTTGATAAAGATGGAATTATACGCGATATCTTAATTGGAGCACCTCGTAATACTCCAGAGATTTATGATCGGTTAGTCTCAGTTATTGAAAAAAATAAAAAATAAATTTTTAATCACTCATTCATGTAGTAATTTTATGCCATGAAGAAATTTTTTATTACACTAATATTACTTTTTTCCACTTTCTTATCTGCACAAACTCATATACTCAGTCCTGGAAGCAGCGGAACGACTATATCATTTGGACACGATCAAAATGTAGATTTTTTTGGAGAAGGAAAATTTTTAAGAGATAGTTATGGCAATGCACTGAGCGTTGGTTATGTATACAATGGTATGATTGGGTTAGATCTTACATATGGATATTCTTCTTATGATCGCAAAGAAGTTTATTCTTTTGAGTTGACAGGGGAGCAGTCTAATCCTGATGGTGATCCTCAATTTAATTTTACCGAAGCATTCAGAAGTGATAATCCTAAAGTAGCAGACAAAGGTTTTAATTTTGGGTTCACTTATTACTTAGATAAAGATCAGTTTAATGGCACTATGCCAGTTAATTTATCAGTAGGTTTTAGATATGGCAGTGCAAGCTTTAGCAGCAGCGCACTTGACTTTTTAGAGCAAGATTTTTATGGCAAATCTTATGCCTTAGAGCTGGGAGCATATAGAGAAATTGATACGGATGCAAATTTTATTCTTATACCAAGATTAAAACTTAATATGATAAACGAAAAAAATATTTATGATTCTGATGTTGAATTAGATGGGACTACATCTTTTAATGCTTCTACTGTTTACGTAGAATTAGCAGTGCCATTTATATTTAATCCTGGTGTAATATCCAATTCTAATACACAATTTTTTGTTGAGCCAAGTCTAGCTAATAAATATGGAACTACGCATGTTGGAATTAAGTTTGGATTCCTGTTTAACTAGCCTATAGGTCAATTTTGTCTCCTAAATTCAATATTCATAAAGATATATCAAAAGCAGAAACACTTCCATCGTCTTTCTATAAAAGCCAAGATATTTTTGATCAAGTAAGAGAAAATATTTTCCTAAAGTCTTGGCAATGGCTTGGAGATAATTCTTCCTTAAAATTAACAAATTCGATTCAACCTCTTACTCTATTAGATGGATTTTTAACAGAACCTATCTTACTTACTAGAGATAAGGAGGGAAGTATTAATTGTATGACTAATGTGTGTACTCATAGAGGTCATATTTTAGCATTAGGACCAGGTAAGTCAAAAAATATTACCTGCGCATATCATGGAAGATCATTTAATTTAAATGGTAATTTTAAATCAATGCCAGAGTTTAAGGAAGCAAAAGACTTTCCAAGAGAGTGTGATAATTTATATAAATTCCCCCTTTCAGAGTGGGGACCATTTTTATTTGCAGGACTAAATCCTTCTTTTGATTTTAAAGAAGTGCTTGATCCTATTAATGAGAGAATTGGATTTTTGCCTTTAGATCAATTTTCATTAGATGGTAGTATGTCGAAAGATTACTTGATACAAGCACACTGGGCATTGTACTGTGATAATTATTTAGAAGGCTTTCATATCCCATTTGTTCATGAAGGATTAAATAAAGTGCTCGACTATGGCAGTTATACTACTGAATTACATAAATATTCTAGCTTACAAATTGGATACTCTGATGATGCACATGAAACATTTGATTTACCAAAAGATCATATTGATTATGGAAAGCAAGTAGCAGCATATTACTATTGGGTTTTTCCTAATATGATGTTCAATTTTTATCCATGGGGATTATCAGTAAATATTGTTAAGCCAATTAGTATCAATCGTACGAAAGTTTCTTTTCTAACTTATGTCTATGATCATAGCAAGCTTCATAAAGGTGCTGGGAACGATATCGATAAAGTCGAAAGAGAAGATGAGTTTATTGTAGAAAATGAAAGCAAAGGCATTCAATCTTCCTTTTATCAATCTGGTAGATTTTCTCCTACTAGAGAAAAAGGCGTCCATCATTTTCAGAGATTAATTGCTGAATTCTTAGATAAATAATGAAAGCATAAAGCTGGGATGGATGGATTCGAACCACCATCTTCGACATTAACAGTGTCGTGCCTTGCCATTAGACCACATCCCAATAGTCGGAAATTATAGATTTTTTTGATTTTTACAAAGAAAAGGACGGGAGATAGGTGTTTATATAAAATAGAATGTTTTAGGTATAAATAATGCTATTTTTTTTGACCTCATCAAGGATGACCCCCGCCCCAACTAACTCATATTGACATACTATAATATAATATACTTTTTTTGAAAAAAACAACAGAAAACCGACTGGTCGGTTTATTTATTATTTTTATGATTGTGGTTAGTATTTATATAGGGAGTAAAAAGGTGTAGCCCGTAGGGGAATCGAACCCCTGTTGCATGGATGAAAACCATGAGTCCTAACCACTAGACGAACGGGCCAAAAATGTAGCAAAATATAGACCTAAGATATTATTTTTACAATAGTCTTTATTTATTAAGAATTTACATCTAAAGCATCTAAGAGCTGACCATTTTCGTGCATCTCTACTGCAATATCACAACCACCCAGCAATTTTCCTTGAACAAATAATTGAGGGAACGTAGGCCATCCTGATAATTCTGATAACGCTATTTTCATTTCAGGATCTTCTAAGATATTAACATCCTTAAAATCAACTCCATAATGGTTAAGTAAATTGACGACTGTTTTAGAAAAACCACACACAGGCATATCTTTGGTTCCTTTTAGAAAAAGGACAATTGTGTTTTCATCTATAATTTTTTTGAATTCTTCTTTAAAGTTCATAGTTTAATTTATCAATTAAATATTAAAATTAAAGAGGTAAAAAATAAAATGAGAATATTCTCGTGGAATGTAAACGGCGTAAGAGCAATTGAGAAAAAAGGATTTCTAGATTGGGTAGATGCAATAGCTCCTGATATTTTATGCATTCAAGAAACTAAAGCTCACTTTGAACAGTTGCCTGATAGTTTACAGAACATGGAAGGATATCATGGCTATTGGCATTCAGGCGAAAGAAAAGGATATAGTGGCGTGGCTACTTTCTCAAAACAAGAACCTCTACATATCCAATATGGTCTTGGTATTGAAAAATATGATAGAGAAGGAAGAGTTTTAATTACAGAGTTTGAAAACTTCTTATTGTATAATATTTATTTTCCTAATGGACAAAAAGACGAACATCGCTTACAATATAAATTAGATTTTTATGATGATTTATTAGAAATATTAAACGAGCAAGTTGCTTCAGGGATTAATGTAATTGTTGGAGGAGATTGGAATACGGCTCATCAAGAAATTGATTTAGCTAATCCAAAAGCTAATCAAAATAATTCTGGATTCATGCCAGTAGAAAGAGCACAAATTGATACTTATATTGATAATGGGTATGTAGATACTTTTAGATTATTTCATGATGAGCCAGATCGTTATTCTTGGTGGACGTATAGGTTTGGTGCTCGCCAACGTAATATTGGATGGAGAATAGATGGATTTTTTATGCATCAAGATTTTATAGAAAATATTTCAGATTCAGAAATACATGAAGATGTTATGGGATCAGATCATTGTCCGGTATCAATTGAACTAATTGATAATTTCTAAGACTGAGAAATATAAACTGGATGTATGTCCAACTCTTTCACCGTCTAAGCTGTCTGGAAATTGAAATACGATTGAGTCTTTAATAATTCTATCGTATGGATCAAAATCATACTTTTTAAATTGCGAATCAAATGCTTTTAAATTTCTCCATTGCACATGCTTGTTGGTAAAGCCATTGTCAAACTCATTATCTAAGCTGTTGATAGTTTCAGAACAACGTTTATTAAATATCGATTCATACATCCTAACAAAGAAAGGGGTCTTTTCACGTTCATAGTATACGGGTGTAGCCACCGTATTAAACGTAATCTTATCATTGTATGGAAAAGATTGATTGGTAAACATTACTACGCTACCGCCCATGCTATGACCAACAATTTGCCAGTCATCAACTTCTGGATGCTGCTCTATTAAATTTTGTAATTCAATTGAAAATTCTTTAGCCACCTTACTAGGGCATTCATTCCAATCATATTTGTAGAAAAAAGTGTTGATATCTTCTTCAATTAATAGATTAAAAGGTTGAACCCATTCATGGTAAATTTCAACCCAATAGACTGGATAAAATCCATGTATTCCTACTATTGCTTTGGTTTGATCGTTGTCATGAATAATATTCATCCCATTAGGAATCTTTTTTACATCTTTATATGAGTTAAATTTATCTTGAGCAGTAGATGTGCTGAAGAATAAGGATAAAATAATTACAATAATTAGTCTTTGATTTCTCATTGTATAATATTGAAATTGCTAAAATGAACGCTAAGATACAATTAGTAAAAACAGAAGAAGATTATAATACAGTTCTGGGGATTAGAAGAACGGTATTTATTGAGGAACAAAATGTTCCAGAAAGCTTAGAAATTGAAAATGAAGATGCATCATTTCATGTGTTAGCTCTATACGGAAATTTTCCAGTAGGAACAGGAAGATGGAGAAAAACTTCCAAAGGTTATAAGCTAGAGCGTTTTGCAGTATTACAGGAATTTAGAAGTAAAGGAATTGGTAGAGAGATTGTAAAGTTTGTTTTGGATCGAATTCCATCTGAAAGTATGATATATCTACATGCTCAAGAAAGTGTGATAAAATTTTATAAAGATTTAGGATTTACAATTATTGGCAGTACATTTATCGAAGCTGACATAGTGCATGCAAAAATGGTTTATAAAACAGTATTATAGTGTATAAGAAATGAATCAATCTTCACATATTCGTCTATTTAAAATCATACTCACATATTGGCCTTTATTAATTGTATCTAGTATAGCAGCCATAGTCTTTGTTTTGTTTAATAGTGCTTCTATTTGGATCACTGCGACAATGATTAATAATGTATTAATCGATTTTAATGATATGATCGCAGAAAATACTCGATTATTAGCACAAGAGAGCTGGTCTGCTAATGATCAATTAAAACTATTTTCAAATAAATTACTTCTACGGGAGTCAGCAATTGACACAGTCTCTTCAGTATGTATTGCTTTAGTAGCAGTATTTACATTTAAAAATATTGCATTATATATCAAGAATATTACACTATCTATTATTCAGTTTAAGCTCATTAGAGATTTAAGAAATAACCTGTATGAACATTTTCATTATTTATCTCTATCTTATTTTAATAAGAATAAATCTGGTAGATTAACATCTATCCTTGTTAGTGATATTGATAATATGAAGAATTCATTATCAACTAGCTTCCAAAAATTGTTTGTAGAGCCAATTAATATTTTAACGTTCTTAACGTTGCTTTTTATCATTAGTCCAAAATTAGCAGGTATTGCATTAACAGTTGTGCCTTTGAGCGGAATAATCATTTTTGGTATTGCTCGAAGCATTAGAAGAAGAGCAGCAAAAACTCAAGAACAATTAGCAGGTATTACATCTATTATAGCTGAAACACTAAGTTCAATAAGAATTGTTAAAGCATTTGTCATGAAGGCATATGAAGTAAAACGATTTTCTAATGAGACACAGAAATATTATAAATTAATGCTCAGAAAAGATATCTTGAGATTAGTCTCATCTCCTGTTTCAGAGATTGTTGGAGCATCAATTGCAGCATTGTTGTTATGGGTGGGAGCGCGTGACGTTTTAGTAGTCCAATCTATTACTTCAGAAGATTTTATACGCTTTATTCTATTATTATTTAGCTTATTTGGACCAATTAAAAATCTTAGCAATGTCTTTAACGAACTACAAAATGGATTAGCATCAGCAGATAGAGTTTTTTCTATCTTAGATACTAAATCGGATATTGTTAATGTTCCAGATGCTATGCATGTCGAGAGCCTGAGAAAAGACATTATATTTAAAGATGTTAGCTTCCATTATGGCAACAAAGAAGAGCAAGTATTAAAGAATATTAATTTTTCTATTAAATCAGGTCAGATTGTTGCACTTGTTGGGCCTAGCGGTGCAGGAAAATCTACTTTAGTGGATTTAATTCCAAGATTTTATGATACAACTCAAGGATCAATTCTTATAGATAGCAATAATATCAAAGAGATGAATATTAATTCATTAAGGTCATTGATGGGGATTGTTACACAGGAGACATTTTTATTTAATGACACTGTACGAGCGAATATTTCTTATGGAGTTGAATCAATCCAAGATGATATTATAAGAGAGGCTGCAGTTGCAGCAAATGCACATCATTTTATCAAAAAATTACCTAATGGATATGATACCATTATTGGTGAAAGAGGTGTATCGTTATCAGGAGGACAAAGACAACGTATTGCTATAGCTCGTGCAATAGTAAAAAATCCACCAATCTTAATTTTAGACGAAGCAACGTCTTCACTTGATACCGAATCAGAAAAGAATGTGCAGGAAGCAATTGAGAAGTTAATGCGTAATCGTACTGTGATTGTAATAGCACATAGATTATCTACGGTGCATAATGCAGATAAGATTATTGTTCTGGATAAGGGGAAAATTGTTGATCAGGGCAGTCATGATGAGCTAATTAATAGAGATGGTCTATATAAACAATTACACAATATGCAATTTCAAACTTAAATTGAGACACTATTATGGGGAAATTAGAAGAAAATTTAGCAAAAAAAATACCTAACTGGAGATATAACTATCGAAAGCTTATTGATGAAAAAGGTGACCATGTCACGAGTACGGTAACTATAGAAAAAGCTTTTTCCGGTATGCGAGGAGTAAAAGGAATGATATGTGATACTTCATCTGTCACAGCAGATGCTGGATTACATGTTAGAGGTCATCATATACTTGATCTGGTTCATATTAAGCCAGAAGAAGTTCTTTATTTAATGCTTGTTGGAGAATTACCTAACAAGGAAGAATTAGAAGATCTACAAAAATGTTTACACTCTAGAAGTGAGGTTCCACAGTACGTGTGGGATGTGTTAAATAGTATGCCAAAAGATTCACACCCAATGGCAATGTTTAATACAGCAATCCTATCCATGCAGAAGGAAAGTAAATTTGCAAAAGCTTATGATTTAGTAATCTCAAAGAATGATTATTGGGAGAGTACTCTTGTCGATGGCTTAAATATTATTGCAAAGCTTCCTGCTATTGCAGCAGCAATCTATCGATTAAGATTTAATAAGGGTGAAAGATTAGAACATGCAGGTTCTGAAGATTGGTCTGAAAGTTTTTTACAAATGCTTGGTTTTGAGGAATCAGACGAGATGCTAAAAATGATGCAACTCTATTTAATGTTGCATTGTGATCATGAAGGAGGCAATGTTAGTACATTTAGTGCACTTACCGTTAATTCTGCTTTGTCTGATCCTTACTATTCTTTATCTGCAGGCCTTAATGGGTTAGCGGGCCCTTTGCATGGGCTAGCAAATCAAAATAATTTGAAATTTGTATTAGATGTTGTAGAGCATTTTAAGGGAGTTCCAAGCGATCAAGATTTAAAAGCGTTTGCTTGGGATCGATTAAACTCAGGAAAAGTAATCCCTGGATATGGCCATGCCGTATTAAGATGTCCTGATCCAAGATTTACAGCATTTATGGGATTTGGTAAAGAACATATTCAAGACTGTGAAGTCTTTGACGTAGTAACTAAATTATTTGATATTATTCCTGATGTATTAAAAGAGCATGGAAAAGCTAAGAATCCATGGCCAAATGTTGATGCCGCTTCTGGATCACTGTTGCATTACTATGGATTAAAAGAATTTGAATTCTATACTGTGTTATTTAGTATGTCTAGATCATTAGGTATTATATCGCAGCTAGTATTAAGTCGTGCAATGGGACTTCCATTAACACGACCAAAGTCTTTGACCTTTGAAGCCTTGAATAATTTATAAGCATTTATGCTTAAAAAAGATAAAGTTAATTTCATTATAAATAAGCTTGATGAAATTTATCCTGAAGTGTCACCACCTTTAACTCATTCAAATCATTATACTTTATTAATTGCAGTTCTGTTATCAGCAAATACAACAGATAAGTCTGTAAATAAAATAACCCCAACTCTTTTTGCTAAAGCAAATACGCCACAAAAAATGATAACATTAGACTATGAAACGATTTATAGTATTATTAGACCTTGCGGATTAGGTCCAGCAAAATCAAGAGCGATTCTAGGGCTATCTCAAATATTGGTTGATAAATATAACGGAAAAGTGCCAAATGATTTTTCAGCATTAGAGTCTTTTCCTGGAGTAGGACACAAAACAGCTTCTGTTGTGATGTCTCAAGCCTTTGGAGTCCCTGCATTTGCTGTAGATACACATGTGCATCGATTAATGTACAGATGGGGATTATCTTCAGGTAGGAGTGTCAAAGAAACAGAGAAAGATGCTAAAAGACTATTCCCAGAACAAAAATGGAGTAAACTCCATCTTCAAATTGTATTTTATGGGAGAGCTTATTGCCCTGCCAGGAATTTTAATCCAGAGAAATGTCCAATCACTTCAGTAGTTGGAAGAAGATCTTTATTTAGATAAATTATCTATTAAAATGGCAAGGAATGATAATATATATTTAACAAAAGTATTTACTTTTGCAGCAGCGCATCAATATGGCAATGCTAACTGGTCTGATGAAAAAAACTTAGAAGTATTTGGAAAAGATGTCAGAGTGCATGGGCATAATTATACATTACATGTTACTGTAACCGGAGATGTAGATCCAGATACAGGATTCTTAGTAGATCTAGATCATTTAAAGGCGGTTGTGAAAAAGCATGTGGTGTCCGTATTAGACCACTCTCAATTTGAGAAAGATATTCCTTGGTTTGAAGGTAAGCAGCCTTCAACAGAGAATTTAGTTGTTTTTATTTGGGAAGCTATTTCTACTCATTTAGATGGATGTTCTTTGCACCATATACGTTTAGTAGAAACACCAACAATTTATACAGACTATTATGGAGGGTAATAGTGAATGATTTTCAAGAAAGATTTTATTTAATTTTAACAGGGATTTTTATTGCATCACTTGTTGCATGCAATCTTATCTTTCAAAAGTTCTTTACTTGGAATTTTCTTGGTATGACCTTTGAGCTTTCTGTAGGGATTATTGCATACCCGGTGACATTTTTAGTCACAGATTTAATTTCCGAGCTCTATGGACAAAAGCGAGCAAATCAGGTAGTTATATCTGGATTCTTTGCGAGTATTTTTACAACACTACTCATTATGATTTCTATGAATGCTACTGCTGCAGAATGGTCCCCAATAGATAGCGAAACATTTACAAGAGTTTTTGGACTAACAGGTCCTGCATTTTTTGCATCTATGGTCGCATATTTGACTGCACAATTAATAGATGTTAGAATATTTCATTTTTGGAAACGCCTTACTAAAGGAAAATATTTATGGCTTAGAAATAATGCATCTACTATGTTCTCTCAGTTAGTAGATACATCTGTCATTTTAATTATTCTTTGTTCAGCTGGCGTTATTGAATGGGAGCGTTTTTATAGTTTATGGATGATGGGGTGGTTATTTAAGGTGTTGGTTGCACTATTTGATACTCCAATCATTTATTTTGCATTGTGGGCATTAAAAGATAAGATTCAACCTACAAGTTATTTAGAGGAGCATTAATGAACGAGAAAGAGAAAAAACATTTAGAAGAAATTACTAAACAGTTATTAAAGTCTATTGGAGAAGATCCAAGCAGAGAAGGACTGTTAAAGACTCCACAAAGAGTTGCTAAATCTTGGGAATTCTTATCACAAGGATATAACGAGAATCTTGATACATTAATCAATGATGCTATTTTTAATGAATCTGCAAAGGACATGGTTATTGTAAAAAATATAGAATTTTATAGTCTTTGTGAGCATCATCTTATTCCATTTTATGGGAAAGCACATGTTGCATATATTCCAAATGGTAAAATTATTGGTCTTTCAAAAATTCCAAGAATTATTGATCATTATTCCAAGCGATTACAAGTTCAAGAACGACTTACCAATCAAATTGCAAATACTATTCAGGATATTTTGCAACCAAAAGGAGTGGCGGTTGTTATGGAAGGGAAGCATTTTTGTATGCTAATGCGTGGAGTGCAAAAGCAAAATAGCATTGCAACAACAAGTGCTATGCTAGGATCGTTTAGAGAAAAAGATACTACAAGAAATGAATTCTTAAATTTGATACAAACAAATAACGTATAGAAATAAGTGAGAAACTATTGAACAATTACGACTTAATTATTGTAGGCGGAGGCCCTGGAGGCTATAATGCTGCATTTCGTGCTGCTGAATTAGGAAAGAAAGTAGCAATTGTAGATGATAACAATTTAGGAGGCGTTTGTCTTAATTGGGGATGCATTCCGACTAAATCATTGTTAAAAAATGCAGAAGCAATGGATTTAATCAATGCATCTGAATCGTATGGTATTTCTGTGAAAGATATTACAGTAGACTTTGATTTTATTGTTAATAAAAGCGTAAAAGCAAGACAGCGTTTATCGCGAGGGCTACATCACCAAGTAAAAAAACATAATATAGATTTTCATGCAGGATTTGGGACATTTACTGATCAGAATACCATTGCAGTTAATGATATGTCTATTACTGCAGAAACATTCATTATTGCAACAGGGTCTAAACCAAAGACACTTCCTAGTTTAGACGCAGATCACAGTAAAATTGTCTATGCAAAAGATATCTTTCAGATGAAATCTATCCCCGAATCCATGACAATTATTGGAGCGGGTGCTATTGGCGTAGAGTTTGCATATTTCTTTAATAGTTTTGGGACTGAAGTGACGCTTATTGAAGCAGAAGATACGATTCTTCCACATGAAGACAGAGAAGTCTCTCAATGGGTTGAAAAAACTTTTAAGAAGAAAAAAATTAATGTTTTAACTAGTACGTTAGCAGAGAAAATTGATGATGAAAAAATCTTAATTTCAGTTGGAGTAGAAGGAAATTCTACAGGAATGGGATTAAAAGATTTAGGAATAGAGTTGTCTGCTAACAATCATATTGTTGTAGATCAAAATGGAAAAACAAATATTGATAATATCTATGCAGTAGGAGATGTAATTGGTGCACCATGGCTTGCTCATGTCTCTGCAGCAGAAGGTCTTTATGCGGCGGAGCATCTTTGTGGATTGCATCCAAAAAAGATTGATTATCAGAGTATTCCTTCTTGTACTTATTCAAAGCCAGAAGTGGCATCAATCGGATCTACAGAGCAACAATTAGTAGATAGTGGTATAGATTTTAAGGTCGCTAAATCATTTTTTATTGCCAATGGAAAAGCAGTGGCTGTTGGATCTACTGATGGATTTATAAAAATATTAGTTGGCGAAAAAGGACATATTTTAGGTGCACATATTGTTGGATCTAATGCCACAGAAATGATTTCAGAAGTTAGCATTATCAAATCAAACAACTTAACAATTGATAGCATATTTAATTCCATACACCCTCACCCTACTTTTTCTGAAGCTATTTTTGAAACATTATTGCAGTTAAAGTAAATGGATATAGCTGTTAAAGATTTAGGGACATGTAACTATAGTACAGCCTTATCTAAACAAGAACTTACAAGAGAACAATTAATTCAGAATGGAGGAAAGAATACCTTATTCTTAGTAGAGCATGATCATATTTATACTCTTGGAAAGAATGCTAATCCTAAAAATATCTTAAAAGATAATTGTGAAATTATCCAAACAGATCGAGGGGGAGATGTGACATATCATGGCCCGGGACAACTAGTTGGCTATCCAATAATAGATTTAAAAAAAACAGGAATGGGGATTAAGTCTTATGTAAAAAATATTGAATCTTTACTTATTGCCACACTCCATGATTATTCTATAGATGCACATACAAAAGAAGGGAAACCTGGCGTATGGATTCAGAATAAAAAAATTGGTAGCATTGGTATTCATGTATCTCGTGGAGTTACTACGCATGGATTTTCTTTAAATGTGAATACAGATATGAATTATTTTTCCAACATTATTTCTTGTGGAATTGATGATGTTCTAATGACATCTATGGAGAAAGAACTTGGAACAAAATTTTTTATGAATGATATTAAACAGTCAATTATAGGACATTTTAACCAACTATTTAGAGCATAATGATTCGAGCGGGACTACATAAACCAAAAATTAATATCACAATTGATGAAAATTATAAGTCAGTTAAAAACATGGTGGAAAAAAGTTATCTTAATACTGTTTGCGCCGAAGCAAGATGCCCAAATATTTATGAATGCTGGAGTCGAAAAACAGCTACCTTGATGATATTAGGGGATACATGTACTCGAGGATGCGGTTTTTGCTCTATTAAGACAGGAAGGCCTACTTGGGATGATCCTCTTGAGCCATATCGTGTAGCACAAGCGGTACAAAAAATGCAATTACGACATGTTGTTATCACATCGGTAGATCGGGACGATTTAAAAGATGATTATGGTTCTACTATATGGGCACAAACAATTAACACTACTCGCAAATTAAATCCAAAATGTACTATAGAGGTATTGACTCCAGATTTCAAGGGAGATAAAAAAGCTTTAAAAACAGTATTTGATTCACAACCAGATATATTTAGCCATAATGTGGAATGCGTAGAAAGAATTAGTAAGGGAGTAAGAGCGCAAGCCAGCTGGCAACGCTCACTAGATGTGCTTAAAGAGTCGATAGAGTATGGTCTACGTACAAAAACAGGTATTATGGTTGGATTGGGAGAAACTGAACAAGAAGTAAAAGATACCATGATGCAAATTGTAGATCTAGGAGTACAAATTTTTACAATTGGTCAATATTTACAACCAACAAGAAAGCATTTAAAGGTAGAAAAATATGTTTCAAAGGAAAAATTTGAAGAATATAAAGTTTTTGGTAAATCAATTGGTTTTAAAATAGTGGAGTCTGGTCCATTAGTAAGAAGTTCTTATCGTGCAGATGAGCAAGCTCGTACTATATTTAGCAATAATGAATAGATTGATATTATATACAGTTATTATTGGTACATGTTTTTTTGTATCTCATATCGCGATTAATGGTACCAATCAGTTTATAGGAAAGGATATGGTAAAAAATATTTCTTATAAATTGCCCGATAATTGGGAGGCGTCCAGCTCAGATAAGCAATTTCGTTTATTAGAAGTAAATTTGGACACTAATGAAGATTTTTCTTTAGTCGTCTTTAATAACATTCAAGGAACGGCAGATCAAAATATAGATCGTTGGATTGGTCAATTTAAGAAAGACGCATCATTGGATAGCACTAATATCATTATTACAAGAGATAGCTTAGATAGTAAATATGTTACATCAATTGAGATGTATGGCACCTACGAGATACCTAGAATGGGGAACAATACAGCCCCAGTAGTTGTTAAATCTAACTATGGCCTCTTGGGAGGTGTAGTTGAATTTCCTAATAGCTTATATTTTATTAAGGCCGTAGGGAATGATGAGTTGATAAAAGTAAATTCTGCATCCTTTGAAGAGTTTTTATACTCAATTGAACTAAATTAGCAGACTTTATTGCCATTTTGGCAGATTATTGATGGATTTTTATAGTTTTAGGTTATATTTGATATAAGGCATACTTTTTGCATCAATACTAGTAGGAAAAAATATGGACACAATAGAAAAACAATATCCAGTAATGCCGTTAAAGAATACGGTATTATTCCCTCAACAGGTTATTCCTATTTATGTAGGAAGAAAAAAGTCGCTAAAGCTGATTGAAGATTTAGATCCAGATAATAAATATTTGGTAGTCGTCGCACAGCAAGATGGCTCAGTAGAAGATCCAAAAGAACAAGATTTATACTCTTATGGTACATTGGCATTGGTATTAAAGACTTTTGATATGCCAGATAATAGTAAGTCTGCTATTGTACAAGGGGTAGATAGAGTAAAGATTCTAAAATATGAAGAAGGCGATGACTATTTTATTGCTGACGTAGAAAGAATTCCAGAATCAATTACTACTCCAGATGTGCAGGTTGAAGCATTGGCTAAAAGTTTAAAAAATTCATTTACTGAATTAATAAAAATCTCTCCGAATCTAAATGAAGAGCATGCAGGAATGTTATCAAATATTGATCGTCCTTCTAGGCTTGCTGATAGAGCAACATCTCTTTTATCTGTATCAAATTCAGAAAAACAAGAAGTTCTAGAAGAGTTAGATATTAAAAAGCGTGTTGAAATTGCAATTAATTTATTACAAAAAGAAATACAGCGCATTAAGCTGGGTGAAGAAATTCAAACAGAAGTACAAGATGAAATTTCTAAGACTCAACGAGAGTATTATTTAAGAGAGCAGATGAAAACTATCCAAAAAGAACTAGGAGAAGATAATCAGACTGTAGAATTAGATGAATTGACTAAAAAAATTGATGATGTGAAGATGAGTGAAGAGGCTACACAAGTAGCACATAAAGAGTTAGATCGTCTTTCACGTATTTCACCACAATCTCCTGAGTATTCTGTCGCAAGAACTTACTTAGAGTGGTTAACAGATTTGCCATGGAGTAAATCTAGTAAAGATAATTTAAATATTAAAAAAGCAAGTAAAACGCTTAACGAAGATCATTATGGTCTGGAAAAAGTAAAAGAACGTGTGCTGGAATATCTAGCAGTAAGGTCTTTGAAAAAGAGAGTCTCAAAAAATGACACGGTTAGAGGACCTATCCTTTGTTTTACAGGCCCTCCAGGAGTTGGTAAAACTTCTTTAGGAAAGTCTATTGCTAAATCGATGGGAAGAGAATTTGTTCGTATTTCATTAGGCGGAGTAAGAGACGAAGCAGAAATTAGAGGACATAGACGTACTTATATCGGAGCATTACCTGGAAGAATTATTCAGTCATTGAAAAAAGCTAAAACAAATAACCCTGTCTTTATGTTGGATGAAATTGATAAGCTAGGTTCAGATTTTAGAGGCGATCCTTCTTCAGCAATGCTTGAAGTCTTGGATCCAGAACAAAATCATGCATTTAGCGATCATTATCTAGAAGTAGATTTTGATTTAAGTAAAGTAATGTTTATTTCTACAGCAAATTATGCTGATAATATTCCTCATGCACTATATGACCGTATGGAAATGTTAGATTTCAGAGGTTATATTGATGATGAAAAAGTTAAGATTGCTGAAAAGCATTTAATTCCAAAACAAATTACAGAAAATGGATTAACTCCTAAGCAAGTGAAGTTTAATGAAGGTGGTATTAAGGAAATTATTCGTTCTTATACGCGAGAATCTGGAGTAAGAAGCTTAGAAAGAGAAATTTCTAATGTGCTTAGAAAAATTGCAGTAGATGTAATAAATAAAAAAGTAAAAACGGTTAATGTGACTAAGAAAATCGTTAATGACTATTTAGGGATTCCTAGGTTTCAATCTGATTTAGCAGAACGCACTACTAAGCCAGGTGTTGTAACGGGGATGGCATGGACTGCTGCAGGTGGAGATATTCTATTTGTAGAATCAAGCAAGATGAGAGGAAAAGGTTTGCTTACCTTGACCGGTCAATTGGGCGATGTTATGAAAGAGTCTGCCGCCGCTGCATTTACGTATGTCAAATCCCATACAGATATTTTAGGATTAAAAGAAGATTTTGCAGAAAAAATGGATATTCATGTTCATTGTCCGGCTGGAGCTATTCCAAAAGATGGTCCTTCAGCGGGCGTAGGAATGTTTACTTCATTGGTATCTTTATTAACAGATAAACCAGTAAAGAGCAAACTTTCTATGACAGGAGAAATTACGTTAAGAGGAAATGTCCTTGCTATTGGCGGTGTCAAAGAAAAAGTGACAGCTGCTCATCGCGCAGGTATTAGAACAATTATACTTCCTTTTGCAAATAAACGTGACTTAGAAGAGATTCCGGCACATATCAAGAAAGATTTAAAATTTCACTTTGCAAAAGAAGTGATGGATGTCATCGATGTGGCAATCCCGGATCTTAAAAAGTAATTTGTTGGATTATTTAATCTAAAAATTTAATTTCACTCACTTTTGGGGCGATTAGCTCAGCTGGTCAGAGCGCCTGCTTTACACGCAGGACGTCGGGAGTTCGAATCTCTCATCGCCCACTCGTCAATACATTAGTATTATACAGAGAGAACAAGGGCTACTTCGGTAGCCCTTGCTGTTTCCAAAAGACATCAAACAATGGTAAACAAGCGTACTTCCATTGGTAAACAATATGGTAAACAATTCCTCAACCTTATTATAAAT
>Ga0257111_1000098_pt1 | contig 32941 bp, 44 predicted proteins | sample LP_taG_6_FD_191567 | JGI IMG/M metagenome (GOLD analysis project Ga0257111, IMG submission 191567) | Marine microbial communities from Northeast Subartic Pacific Ocean, Canada - LP_J_2015_P26_500m | ecosystem: Environmental > Aquatic > Marine > Oceanic | place: Canada: Northeast Subartic Pacific...
TAGAACATAAATCAAAAGCAGAAAGTAAATCAAAAACAGAAAGTAAATCAAAAACAGAAAGTAAATCAAAAACAGAAAGTAAATCAAAAACAGAAAGTAAATCAAAAACAGAAAGTAAATCAAAAAATAATGTTAAAACAAATAACAAAAAGGAGGATAAAAAATAATGGGAACAATAGCAGGAAGTAAAAAATTAAAAAGGCAAATGGCACCCAAATATTGGGGAATAACCAGAAAAAATAAAAGATTTGTTATAACAGTACGACCTGGTGCTCATGCAAAAAACCAATCTATCCCCACAGCTGTATTGTTACGTGATACACTAAAAAGAGTAACAACATTACGAGAAGCTAAAGCAGTAATTTATGATGGAAAAATTGATGTTGATGGTATAACACGAAAATCTCTACATCATTCAATTGGTTTAATGGATGTTATAACATTAGATGGTACTTCAGATATCTATAGATTAGTTCCTAAAGACGGTAAATTATTAAATCCACTTAAGATTGATAACTCTGAAAAATCTAAAAAACTAGTGAAAGTTACAAGTAAAGTAACTATTAGGGGAGGAAAAACTCAATTGGGTTTTCATGATGGTAGATCATTGATTACTGATACAGATGTAAATGTTAATGATTCTTGTTTAATTCAAGTACCTGAACAAAAAATTTTAGAGGTCATTAAATTGGAAGAAAAATCTCAAGTTATTGTTATAAAAGGTGTAAATGCTGGTAGAATTGGGTACATTGATAAAATTAAAAATGGTACATTTAGTTTATCAAAAAGAATTGATTTAGTCATGGATGATAAAAAGATCGAAATCCCTGTAAACCTTATCATGTTAATTGGAAAAGAAAAACCGGTAATACAAATCAGGTGATAATATGTCTCAACAAACTGAAAATATAATGAAGAAGATTTATCTCAATAAAGTGGTTTTGAACATGGGGATAGGACAATCAGGTGAACGAATCGAAACCGCAAAAGAGGCATTAACACAAATTACTGAAGGAAAAGTTAATTCAAGAAATGCTAAAAAAACACTAAGAGATTGGGGAGTTAGAAAGGGTGAACCTATTGGAGTGGCTATAACTGTAAGAGGTGAAAAAGCAATATTATTATTAAAAAAATTATTGGAATCAAAAGATAATAGTATTAATGAAAAATCTTTTGACAACGAGGGTAATTTTTCATTTGGAATATCAGAGCATATTGACATTCCTGGTGTGAAATATGATCACAAAATTGGCATTTTAGGATTAGATGTAGCAATATCTCTTATGAGACCAGGATTTAGTATTAAACTACGAAGTAAACATAAGGCAAAAATTGGAAAAAGGCATAGAGTGACAAAACAAGATGCGATTCAATTTATGATAAAAGAATTTGGGGTGAAAACTGTATAATGGTAAAAGATAGATCATATGAAACAACGGGAAGAAAACAACACAAATTTGGTAGAGGTTCTAGATGGTGTAAAAGATGTGGAGATTACACGGCTGTTATTCAAAAATATAATCTATACATATGCAGACGCTGTTTCCGTGAAGTAGCAATTTCTTTAGGGTTTAAAAAAAATCGATAAGTGAAAAAAATGCCAACAACTAATATTCTAGCAAATTTGTTCACAACATTATACAATACAGAAGATCGAAGAAAAACTGATTGTATTATTTTACCAACTTCTAAACTTGCATCTAAAGTTCTAACTGTATTAAAAAATCAAGGATACATTGGAGAATTTGAACATGTTGATGATAATCGTGGAGGAAAATTTAAGATTCACCTTTTAGCAAAGATTACCAAATGTGGAGCAATTACACCAAGATTTAAAGTAAAAAAAGATGAATACATTCATTGGGAAGAACAATTCCTTCCGTCATATAATAGAGGAATGTTACTTGTAACTACAAATCAAGGTGTAATGTCACATCATGATGCAGCAAACAAAGGCTTGGGAGGATTTTTGATTGGATATGTCTACTAGTCAAACAAAAAATTCTGAGGCAGTAGTTGACATACCACAAAATGTTAATGTTACATTAAAAAATTCTATGTTGAAAGTTGATGGTCCATTAGGTAAAACGCATAAAAGTTTTAAAAAAATACCTGTGAATATAAATATTAACGATGATAAAATAATACTGAAAACTAACGGTACAAGAAAACATGATTTTGCTGTATTAAATACCGCAAAATCATTAATCAAAACACTTTGTGAGGGTGTTATAGTTGGTTATACAATAAAAATGAAAATAGTTTCTTCGCATTTTCCTATTACTGTTAAAACTGATGGTAGAAGAGTTTTAATTGAAAACTTTCAAGGAGAAAAAGCACACCGGATAGCCAGAATCTGTGGAGAAAGTAAAGTAACTCCAAAAGGTGATGATCTTCTAATAACTGGACATGTTCTTACAGACGTTACACAAACTGCTGCTGAAATCCAACAAGGAACAAAAGTGAAAGGCAAAGATCATCGAGTATTTCTTGATGGAATTTATAGATATTTTAAATCGAATGGAATAGAAAAATAATCAAAAAATTTATAATTTATCAGAAAGCATGACACTTGATTCTGAATTCGTAAAACAAACAAATGATCTGATTACTAAAACATTTGAACTCTATCGTAGCGCTGGCGTTTCACCACAAATTGATGAAGTGTGGAAATGTGAAAATATTGGGGATTTTCTGTGTGGTTTTTTTGTGGGGGAAATGGTTGGATCTGCACTTAGTGCATTTCAAGTTTTCCATAGAAGAGAACCATCACAAGATGAACATCTAGAAATAGTAAGAATTGTTGAAAATTATAACAAGGAAATCTTAGAATTTTTTTCGAAATTTAATCAAAATTAAGTAATTATTTCTAATTGGTAGTTAAATTACTGTTTTCTAAGGCAATAAAACAACTAATAGAATGAATGATGCTCCTAACACATTCACTAACACTAAAGCCTTTTTGAGGGTTGATATTTTCATGGCTGAACTGTGTTCAGTCCATCATATACAGATGTTCCAAACACATACACAAGAAAACCCAGTATTACAATACCTATCAAAGACAAGTTTCTGTTAATTCGTACTGATTTTTTCATGTAATTTTATTCAGTATGCCTTATCTTAATGGTCACTTTGGTCATAAATCAACCAAAAAACATGAAAACTATATGATAAAACTTGACTATTATTAGATAATTATATTATTTTTTTATTATAGCAAGGATTAAATCAGTTTTATCTCGGTAGAAAATCTATGCCGCCCTAGCTCAGCGTGGTAGAGCGTCGGACTGTTAATCCGTTGGTCGTCAGTTCAAGTCTGACGGGCGGCGCATATATTTCTAAACTCGAATTTAGAAACATTGATCGATTAAACCCAAATGGTGTATGGAATTAGACTGTAACGATCTAATAGATGATCGCAGATTAGTAATAATGCAGGAGTTTTACAATGGCCAGAACTAAAAGAGCCAATAGATATTGTGTTGATTGTGGTTCGAGGTTAGTTTACTATCCACGATTATCAAATCCAAAGGCTCCCAATGAATACAGAGTACTAGTTTATGCTTGTCCTGACTGTAGTAATGATTTTGATAGGCCTAAAATGTTCTCAATAAAAAGAAATCAGGTTGAAAATCCTCTTGAAACAGTAGAAATTGAGATAAAACAAGTGCAAAAGAATTCTAAAAACAAAAATTAATTACTCGATAAAGGAAAAAATGTAGAAGGTATGTATCCAGAGAAAAGAAGAAGTAATTGGTGGTATCTTTTACCAATTCTTTTGGGAATAATTGGAGGTCTGATAGCATACTTTGCTATAAGAAATGATGATCGAGAAAAAGCAAAAAAATGCATGTATCTAGGTCTGATACTGCTAGTTGTGGGAATCATTCTTGATATATCCCTGGCTGGGGTTGCCCCTATTCCTGACACCTGGTATGGTGTAAATATTTAAGATCACATTATTCATATTGTATATTTCTAAATTCGAATTTAGAAACATATTAAATCCATATGGTAAGACATAGATTTGCTTAGAATATTGATGTAATATGAATAATTTACACGAGAGTGTTGAACGCTGGTTAGTTCAAGAAAATTATTCATTTAATGAAACAAAAACGGAAGATAATTTCAAAATTATAATAAAAAATGCTGATGCATTTAGTAACAATTTAGAAATTTTTGAACCAAAAGAGCAGGTCAATATACTAGTAATTGGTGTAAAAATTCCGCTGAAAAGTAAACAAATGATAAGGTACTTAAAATTAAATCAAAATGAAAAAGAAAACTTTGAAAAAAAAATAACAGATTTTTGTTATTCAATAAAGGCAATTAACAAGTTTTTTGATGAAGATGGTATGAAAAAGGTAGGAGTTTACATTGTATTAGATAAAAAAGAGCAATTGAACCAACCAAACTTTATGATGACACTAACAAAAATTATAGAAGTAAGCGAAAAAACTGCACAATTTCTCTACAAGACGTTTTAATTGATATTTTACTAATTGTGCCTAGAAATTAAACCCCCCTTTATAGATCAGTGAATTACGATGCAGGTGATTTTTTCAAAATTAGTCAAAACCAGGGGGGGTTTAACACTTATTCGTAAATAGAACAGGCAACCATAAAATCACCCTGCTAGCTTATCTAGAAACCGATCATCTTTTTTAGTTAGGTTCAAAAGCTAAACCCCTCTTTTTTACAAAAAAAGCATGATCGCAATAAAAAATTATGTCAAAAAAACACTGTAGTTGCGTAAAAATTCGTGACTTCAACTACATAAGGCGTAATAATATGCCGCAAAATTAATGGCAACATCTAAAGCCAAACGAAGTGCCGCTGCTAAGAAAGCAGCACGCACTAGAAAAAGAAACGCCGCTGCTAAGAAAGCAGTACGCTCAAAAGCAGCTGCAAAGCGAAGAAGAAGTGCAGCTGCCAAGAAAGGTGGCTCAAGGAGAACAGCTCCTAAGAGAAAGGCTCCTGCTAAGAGAAAGGGCGGAGCTAAGAGAAAGAGCGGAGTTAAGAGAAAGGCTCCTGCTAAGAGAAAGGGCGGCGCAAAGAAAAAAGGCGGAAAACGAAAAGCAGCTAAAAGAAGAAGGTAAGCAACCTTTTCGCCAAATCCGTCTCCTTTATTTTTTTTATTTTCCTATTAAATTTTGTTGTAAATTATTTGTCTTTACACATCAATATAATATGTTTCTAAATTCGAATTTAGAAATATTATACAAAACCATCTGACGTAGATCCTATACAGAGCTATTGGCGCAGATACCTATACAGAGCTATTTGGCGCAGGCATCACAAAAATTTTTTCAGGTTTAATCTTGAGGGTAATTCGTTTTTCATTTTCTCTTTTGTAAGGGTATTCACTAATACCCATATACTGTTCTGTTAATTCATTAGCATGAGAATAATCATAATCAGGAATTATCTGAATAACTTTACCCTTTATTGTTGTCATATTCAATGGATTGTCATGATCAGTAACTGAGACAGCAACACGCGGGTCATTTTGGACATTTTTATGTTTTAATCTACCTTCAGCGGTGTTTATCAAAATATGATCATCAATACAATTACCCCAAACTGGTGTTAATTGTGGTGAGCCATCAGAATTAACAGTGGCAATAAAAATAAGGTTTTTTTTCTGAAATAACTCCTTCACTTTTTGATCCATGATCGTACTAAGTAATTCTAATATTTAATCTACTATTCTTATATTATATGAAAATTGAAATACCGTTTAAGGGTCACAAGAATATACTTTCTTTGCATAAAAAAACTATAGAAATCACAAAAGAGTCTGAATTAACAATAAATGGCGACTGTATAATTGGCACTAGTGCTGATTTATCATGCAAAGATCTACCAGAAAAATTCAAAAAAAAGGCCCAAAATTCAGATTCGGAAATAATTGTTACAATTATGGCTGGGGGTTATTCTTTCTCAGTTCATGGTAGTGGATCAAAAAAGCTTACTCTCAAACATCCAAATGACATAGTTTTACGTAAAAGTGCATTTACTTGTTCCAGAACTATTGCCATAAATTGTGATAAGGCTTCAGATGATATACCAAGATCCATGATTAAAACATTACAAAATCCAAAAATAACAGGAAAAATGATTATAGAAATAAAATGACTAGTTTTTTTCTAGTAGGCTAGTCATAGCATGATTAAAAATTTCTATAAGAATATATTCATTATATCCTACCTGGTTTGATTTTTTAAATTTGCTAGTTTTTTTTGATATTGAATTCAAAACTTTTTCAATCTTTGATGCTGTCAATTTAATTAATTTAGAATGTTTTTTAGCAAAATCTGTTGGTAGTAAAAATGGTAAAAATTTAGTGGATGTACCATAATATTTTGTAACTGCACCTCTAGATTCCATAATTTTTACTATCTCAATTAGATCCGAATCCTTAAGAATTTCTATATGATGCCTGATTGTTGTTAGGGCCTTTTTGTAACCTAATTTTTTAAGTCGGGTTGCAATTTGTTCTGCGTTTAGTTGTTTCTTATATAGTAACTGTAAAATTTCCATACGCATCTCATCTTCAATAGACTTTGCATGATCTAAACTTACTGTAAGTGTTCTATTTATTCGAATTTTTTTTTCTAACAATATTGACATGATGTTCTTCAGATCTATTCTTCTAAAAATATTATCACTCGTATTTTTTTATCCATTAGCATAAATATTATAATATTATTATATATACTATAATATTTCTATTATTATAATTATGCTTTAATATATTTAGTAATGGATAAAAATTTCTGGGATTTTTGGAAAATATGCACATTTGTGAAGAAAAAGGCAAAATCAGGCAAAATAATACTCGAGTTAAAGCGATTTGTGAGTCAAACGCTCATAAGCAGTAACATACCGTTGAGTCATTTTAGAAACTAAGTCAGACGGAATAGAAGGAGCAATTGGTTCTTCACCATTAGAGCGTGCATCATCAAATTTTTTCTGATAACCGTTTTCAGTCAGCCAATCACGCAAAAGTTGTTTATCGAATGCCTCCTGTGTTTTACCAATTTTGTATGCATCATTAGGCCATAAACGGAATTCATCAGGACCGATTGAATCAGCCAAAATTATTTCATTATTTAATTTACCAAATTCTAACTTTAGATCAGCTAGAATAAAACCAGAATTATCAGCAATACTAGCCATTGTTTCATAAATTTGAATTGATTTTTCTGATAACCAATCGTATTCATCGATGGTAACAAGTTTTTGTGAAACAGACTCCTCCTTACTAATTGGTATGTCATGTGTTGATTTAGTTGTAGGATCAAAAATTATCTGTGGTAGTTTAGCAGCAAGTGGTAAATCAATACCTCCATCTTTTTTTAAGTTGTCATGTAATCGTGAATAAAAACTACCGTAGAAATAACCACGTACTATGCACTCAATTGGTAACATCTCCATTTTTTTTACAATTATTTCTGTATCAGAAATTCTTCTAACAAAGTGGTTTGGAATATCTAATTCGTCAAACCAAAATTCAGCAAATTTGCACAAAACCTCTCCTTTTTTTGGTATCTCATCATGAAATTTTACATCATATGCTGAAACCCTATTACTGAATTTGAATTGTAGATTACCATCTTCTAAATCATAAACATCTTTTACTTTACCTGAAGTTAAAAATTTCAATATAGATCAGTAATTCAAGATTTTATTAAATATGTAATTATGAACCCATCATACCAGGCATGGCAACTGGTTCCCGATATGCCTTGAAAACATAGATGCCATTATCTGCTGTGACTGTAACGTATTGAAGTGGATTTCCATCAGGTGGTGACAATATGATTGTTTGACCTGGTTTTAATGTACCAATAAAATCTTTATCGCCTTCCCCATAATCGATTGCAAGATTTGTTAATGATTCATTACTAGTGTTCTGTACTAGTACTCTAGCAATAACAAAAAGGCTTTGTTGTTCTTTAGTAGGATCAACCAAAATCGAATAATCGTTAAATGTAGTAGAACTTGGAAATGCGAAAAAAATCAATGTGGTAAGAATTACCGCGGTGCCAGCAATACCACAACCAAATAAGATTTTTTTTTGTAAAAAGTTTGTTTTTGGGTTAAGTGGTAGTGCCAATGAATTAATTACTAAATGATACTATTAAAATTTTAAAAAAATCAATCATAGTTATCAACAATATTTATCATTTTTCTCGCACCACTGTTAATAGGAAAAACTTCTTCTGTTACAATATTCACATTCCATATGTATTCTTTCCAATCATTATACGTTTGAAAAGTAAAATGAACTTCATAAAAACCAGCTCCATTTTCTTTTTCTATATTTATGACGGAGATCTCTAAAATAGTATCATTATGTTTGAGAATTTTTTCATTAGGATAAGCATTTTCAATTTGTATTATTATCATGTCGAATAAATTAGAACCCTCATTATCAGATCCTTTATACGATTTTATGATTTGCCAAGCAGTATTTTGTTCATCATTATCTAGATTTTCTACAAGTTTTTTTTCTAAATCGGTTGGTGCAATCATATCTGGAACAACAATCACAACAAAAGCAACAGCACACATAAGATAAATGAAGGATCTCTTTTTTACGAACTTTTTAAGATCAGATTCTTTTTTTGGTTCATTATTCCTTTTATCAGAATTTGAGTCTCGTGTCATATCATATAATGAACATTTATGCTAAAAAAACCTGTTTAGAATAATAGTGAGAAAATTACTATTAATCTTTCCCAAGAATTTTTTTTGAACATTCCTGCTGTTGTTTAAAACTGTGGTCTTTGAGCGGTTTATTACAAATTTTGCATAAGGGATCTGGTGAATCACCAGATCTTGGTGGCTTCGTCATCATTTTTGACTATTTATTTAAACAATTCATACAAGATAAAGATAGATATTTGTAAAATTTCTTGATCATATATGGTACATGCGGTCTGTAAAGATTATGGATTTGATTGTGATTTTGTAATTGATGGTAGTATGGAAAAAGTTGTTCAAGAATTTGGTAAACACACTGCAGAAAAACATGGAATAGAGTATAGTGATGAAACAATAACTAAATTCATGTTAAACCACTCTTCTTAATTTCTTATAAAATTAACTTGAAGATTGTTCAGGTATAACAGAAAGTGTTGTAGTTGTATTAACATTTTTTATTTTTCTAATTTTATTTGTAATAACTTTTTCAATCTCTTTATTCGATGATGCGATGATTTTAACTAATAAATCGTAATAACCAAAAGTACCTTTTGCTTCTTTCACTGAATCTAATTCTAATAAATCACGTAATACTTCCATTTCATGACCAATAGTACACTGCACAAGTACAAATGCTAAACTCATTCTATTCACCTTTCAATTGATGACGTGACTTAAATAATGATGGTTCTACACCTAACATTTTATAATCACCAGTTGCGCACGTGAAACACATTGAATTACTGGGAATTCCAATAGCATTGGCGAGATTTTCAGGATCATTATATCCTAAAAAGTCTACACCTATATCATGCCTGACCTTTTCTATAATTTCTTTATCTGAATGATTATTTTCATCAATGTAAGTTGCTAATTCATCTTGAGATGGAAAATCTATACCAGCATAACATGGAAATTTAATCGGTGGATATGTTATAACCATACTAATTTTACGTGCACCAGATTTTCTTAATGCTTTAACAATTGCCTTTGAACTTGTTCCTCTAACTAAACTATCATCAACAACAATAACATGTTTATCTTCAATAACTTCTTTGATGGGGATTATCCATTTATTAATTTCTACACGATCACTTTGATGTGGTTCAATAAAACTTCGTAACGGACCTTTTTTGCTATAACGATCTTTTAATAATCCCTCATCAAATGAAATTCCTAACTCCTGTGCATATCCTAATGCAGCTGGTCGTGCTGAATCAGGAACAGGGATTACTAAATCTGCATCTTTTATGGGAAACTTTTTTGCAAGAAATCTACCAATGTTTTTTCTTGAAAGATAGATGTTTGCACCCTCCATTTTGCTTGATGGGTGAGCAAAATATGTAAATTCGAATGAGCAATGTGCTTTCTGTTTTTCGTTTGAAAACATTTGAGATTCAACTCCATTTTTAGAAAACTTGATTAATTCTCCAGGAATTATATCACGTACCAAATCAGCACCAATAGCTGACAAAGCAGATGATTCTGATGCAACTATATGCGTTTCACCGTCATTTTTTTTACCTAAAACAAGTGGTCTAAAACCTACTGGATCACGTGCAGCATAAACAGATGTATCATCAGAAAGAAAAGTGAAACAATAGGATCCTATCATCTCATTTTTTAAAACTGATAATGCATCAGCAAATTTACCTTTCTCTGAAATAAGTGAAACAAGCCTCTGTGCCGCAACTAATGTGTCACTAGAGTTTTGGGGTGTGAATGAACAACCACCGACCATATTAGATAATTCCTCAACATTAGAAATAGTTCCATTATGTGCAATACACAGATCTTTGACTTTTAATGGCTGTGCATTTTCTAAATTACTTTTACCAATCGTAGAATATCGAACATGGCCAATTGCTGAAGCAGATGAATATTCATTAGAAATATTCTTAAAATCATTTGCAGATGATGAAACTAAACCTAGTTTTTTTAACGGTGATTTACCTGGTATTGCAATACCCCATGCTTCCTGTCCTCTATGCTGAAGTGCTCTCAATGAATCAATTAACATAGGTATAACATTAATTCCACTAACACTAAAAATTCCTACAACACCACAATTTTCCTTAACCATTTTTTAGTAATCCCTCTAATGTATTGAAATATTTTTTTTGTGCTATATCTACACCGAGTTTAACCAGGTATTTTGATTTATGCTTTAATTGAATTCGATCGCCAGAAAATTTTCCTAAAATAGCAAAAGTGGATTTTTTCTTTGAAAGAAATTGCCTAACTTGTTTAATATTTTTTTTATCTATAACTAACAAATATCTAGAATGGCTCTCTGAAAATAATAATTTATCAATACTAAAATCATCTTTGTCCGATAATTTTTCAATATCAATATCACAACCAATATTTCCAAAAATTGATAATTCTGAGATCGCAATAGCCGCCCCTCCCTTAGAGCAATCATGTACTGACTTTACAAGTTTATTTTTAATTAACGATAATACAGTTAGCATATTTATTTTTGAATCTTTAAAATTAACAATTGGGCAAAGTCCACCAATAAATTTATGAATGTATTCATAATATTCAGAACCGCCAAGCTCATCTTTTGTTTTTCCAATAATAATTAAATAATCACCATGGTTTGGTGGTGTTGTTGTCAGTGGAAAGTTATCAATAATTCCTAATACACCAATAAGTGGTGTTGGTTTGATTGGACCCAATTTTGTCTCATTGTAAAAACTAACCTTACCTCCAACACATGGAATTCTTAGAAATTTTGCAAAATCAGCCAATCCCTCAATTGATTCCATAAATGTCCAAAATACTTCTGGATTCTCTGGGTTACCAAACTGAAGGTGGTCTACCATTCCAATTGGGTTTGCACCTGTACAAATAACATTTCTGCACGCTTCTTCGAAACAACCGATTGCTCCCTGTCTAGGATCAAGATAACAGTGATTTGGATTACCGTCTATTTTTGCAGAAAGAAATTTCCCATTATCCAATCTTAGAACTGAAGCATCAAAACCTGGTTTCACTACGGTTCTTATGCCTACTTCATGATCATACTGTTGAAAAACCCAATGCTTACTCGCTATATTAGGGCTAGATAATAATTTTATAATGATTTCTGAATAATTCAGGGCTTTCTTAACTTCAATTTCAGATTTGATTTCCTGTAAATATTTTGGCTTAGTTTTTTTTCTATCCAATAATGGTGCACAAGCAACGAATTCTGCTGGTAATAACGCCAATGTTTTTTTACCCTTTTGTACATGCATCATTTTATCATTAGTTACATGGCCAATTATAGAACAACTAATTCTAAATTTAGTACAAATCTGTTTTAATTTTAATAATTTTTTCTTACTTGTAATAACCAACATTCTTTCCTGTGATTCTGAAATCATTATTTCATGAGGTAATAATCCGTCTTCCCTGGTATGAACATTATCAATATCAAATTCTATTCCGATACCAAGACTTTCAGCAGTTTCAGAAATTGCACATGATAAACCACCACCACCTAAATCTTTCATGGCATTAATACATTTTTCATTTCTTGCTTCAAGAATTGCTTCAATAATTAGTTTTTCAATAAATGGATCAGGGATCTGTATTGCAGAACGATTTTCATTTTCTAATGAATCTGATGCAAATTGTGAACCACCTATTCCATCACGACCGGTAGAACCTCCGATTAAGACAACTATATCTCCATCACTTGCATGATTTTTTATTAATTTAACTTTTTTCCCAAAACCAATCGCTGCAACATCAACTAATGCATAATTTTTGTAACATTGATCAAACTCAACCTCCCCACCAATAGTTGGTATTCCAAGACAATTTCCATAATCAGCTATTCCAGAAACTGCATTTTTTAAAAGCCATTTCGCATTATTATCATTTTCAATATTTCCAAAGCGTAGACCATCAAATATTGCAATAGGACGAGTACCAGTGGATAAAATATCTCTAATCACACCACCTACACCAGTAGCTGCACCACCATATGGCTCAACAGCAGACGGATGATTATGACTTTCAATATGTACAGTTACAACATAACCGTTTCCAACATCAAGAACACCTGAATCAAAACCCTTTTCGTTAATTACATTTCTACCTGTAGTTGGTAAAATCTTAAGATGTTTTTTAGATGACTTGTAAGAACAGTGTTCAGACCATTCAGCAGCAACTATATGTTGTTCTATGTTATTTGGAGCCCTACCAATTTTTTTACGAAAATATTCAGATTCCTGAACAGTTAGACTCATTTTTTTGCTCCAATAGTTTGCAATAAAGATTCAAAAATTAAAGAAGAAGGTCTATTATCAATTGGGTTAATTTCAGATTCAGTTGCTCTCTCAGGATGAGGCATCATACCAACTACATTTTTTTCCTCATTACATATCCCTGCAATACCTAAAGATGAACCATTAATCATCTCTTCATATGTGAATATTATTTGATTATTATCATGTAATTTTGAAAGAGTTTTTTTATCAGCAAAATATCTACCCTCACCATTAGCTATTGGAATGGGAATTTTCTGACCAAGTTTTAGTTTAGATGTAAATGGTGTGTTGTTATTTTGTACTATCAGATTAGTCCATTTACACATAAAATTCAGTGAATTATTCTTCAGCAGTACACCTGGTAAAAGCTCAGATTCTACAAGAATTTGAAATCCATTACATATACCAAGAATGGGTACACCCTTTTTTGCCAGTTTTTTTATATCAGAAACAATTGGGCTGTGAGCAGCAATAGCACCAGCTCTCAACCTATCACCATATGAAAAACCACCAGGTAAAACTACAGCATCAATATTTTCTGGTAGATGCTTTTCATGCCAATAATATTCAGTATCAAGTTTAAAGACATCAGATAATACATGAAATACATCCCTATCACAATTACTGCCAGGAAAAACTACGACACCAACCTTCACATATTTTGTTAACATTTCGCTTTATTAAATTAACACAACAGTTTTTACCTAAAAAATGAATGGATGGATATGGGACAAATTAGAGATATTATGGAGAAAAATATTATTACAATAGAAAAGGATCAAACTATGCTTCAAGCAGCACAACTAATGAAAAAAAATGATATTAGTTTTATAGTAATAGTTGAAAATGGAAACCCAATTGGTGTTTTAAGTGAACGAGATTTTGTACAAAAATTTTGTGTTGATAATAAAAAACCTGATGAAATGAAGATTACAGAAATAATGTCATACAAATTTAGATGGGTGGAACCAAGTACAGATATTGAAGATGCAGTTCAAAAAATGTTGAACAACAACATACGAAGATTACTGGTATTGGATAATAAAAAACTGGTAGGTGTGATCACACAAACTGATTTAGCTAGTTACTTACGTGATAAATTATTAGTTGATGAAACTATCAAAAATATTCAAAAATAATAAAATTAATTTTCAAAAACTTCAAAACTCACTTTGCTTACTAGTGGATTAAAAATTCTTAACTCGTCACAAAGTTTACGTATTTTTTCCTCAGCTAGTTTTTTGTTATCTTCATCTATTTGAAATTTTAATATTTTCCCAGAGCGGATTTTTGTTATCGAAGAATAATTACCTTTTATTACTAAATCATTTAGTATGGTTTCTCCCTCAGGATCACTTATGCCAGGTTTATTTTCAATTGTTACGTGTATCACATACGTTGACATACTATTTTTCCATAATCAAAACATAATATGTTTATCTTAGCATTCCTTTAATTCATGGATATTGGGTACAAAGAAAAAAAGAAAAGCTAGGCAATATAAAAGAAAAAAAGGTAGAGCTAGAAATCGCTCAGCATGATACCTATTTAGACAAATTTCTGCTATTTTTGTAAGGCAGTAGATACAAACGCTTTGAATATATTCTCTGGGAACCCAGGTCTACTACTAAATTCTGGATGAAATTGTACACCAAAGAAAAATTTATGAGATGGAACCTCTAATATTTCCATTCTTTTTCCATTATCACTTTCAGCACTAAAATTCATTCCATTTTTTTCAAATTGTTCACGATATTTTGTATTAAATTCATATCTATGCCTATGTCTTTTGTAGATTATTTCCTTGTTGTAAATTTTATATGCTGATGAATTTTTATTTACATTAATTTTATTTGCGCCCAAACGTAATGAACCGCCCATATCTGATATTCCTTCTTGTTCTGGTAAGAGTGAGACTACAGGATGTTCTGTATCAGCTAGTATTTCAGTTGAGTTTGCTTCTTCAAGATTACAAACACTTCTTCCAAAAGATACAGCTGCCAATTGAAACCCAAAACAAATTCCAAGGAATGGTATATTTTGTTTAAGTGCAAAATTAGATGTTTCAATTATTCCCTCCGAACCACGTGTACCAAATCCACCTGGAACTAAAATTCCGTGATATTCTGAAAGCTTTTTTAGATTTCCATTCAACGTTTCTGAATCAATCCAATCTATGCTGACAGAAGAATTAATTGATGCTGATGCATGTTTTAGTGCTTCATTTACACTAACATAACTATCAGCTAAAGTAACATATTTTCCAACCATTGCAATTTTAATTTGATTTTCTGCTGTATGTAATGAATTAACTATCGTATTCCAACTACTCCATCTTTCTGAAGCATTGACATATCCAACTTTTGCAAATTTTTTAAAAATTACTTCAACTAATCCTTGTTCATATAACATTTCTGGTACCATAAAAATTGATTTCACGTCATGACATGAAAATACATCACCTGCAGATACATTTGTAAACATTGAGATTTTTTTTCTTGTTTTTTCCAATAATGGTGATGTACAACGAATGCAAAGTAAATCTGGTTGGATACCAATTCTTCTTAATTCTTGAACACTATGTTGTGTAGGCTTTGTTTTTTGTTCACCGACAACATCTAAGGAAGGAGCCAATGTGACATGTACAAAAATAACATTTTCATTTCCATCCTCTAATCTAATTTGTCTTAAAGCTTCTAAAAATGGAAGGCTTTCTATGTCACCAACAGTACCTCCACATTCAATAACCAATACATCAAGTTCCTCAGCTTTAACTATAGTCCTAATACGATTTTTAATTTCATCAGTAACGTGTGGGATAATTTGAACACATGCACCCAAATATTCACCCTTTCGCTCAGATTCAATTACTTTCGAATAAATCTGTGCAGTTGTAATGTTATGCGATGTTGGAATATTTTGATTAAGATATCTTTCATAATTACCAATGTCCATATCACATTCGCCCCCATCTTCCGTGACAAAAACCTCACCATGTGCTATGGGATTCATTGTACCAGCATCAAAATTTAGATATGGATCAATCTTAACGCATGAAACCTTTTGATTTGAAAGTTGTAATAATTTAGAAATTGAGGATGTGACTACACCTTTACCAAGACCAGACATTACACCGCCTGTAACAAAAATAAACTTAGTCTGCATAGATGTGTAACTATTTTCTCATTTATGTAGCTTTACCTATCAGCCTTAAAATTTATGAATTAGATTTTTGTGCTTTTTTTCAGTTTTTTTGTATATTCTGTAATTTTCTTCTGTAATTGCGATTTAGGTGTATTTTCAATAATCTTGAGGTTGGCACTTCCTACAATGACAGCATCAACACCTACTGAAATGTATCTTTTTACATCACTGGGAGTTGACACACCGAAGCCAATTCCAATGGGTAATTTATCACCAAGAATTTTTTTAGTATTTTTAATCGAATCTATGGTATATTTGTGAATTTTTGTTTGCACACCAGTTGTTCCAAAAACAGCTACCATATACAAAAAGCCAGTACTCGCTTTTGCTATTTTTTTCAACCTATTGTTATTCGTATTTGGAGATACTAAGAATATGGTATCAAGATTATTTTTTTTAGCCGATTTCAGATATTCCTGTGATTCTTCAATAGACATATCTGGTAGAATTAGACCATCAATGCCAGCTTTCTTTGCTTTTGACATAAATTTTGTATAACCATGTGTATAGAGCACATTCGTATATGTCATTAAAACAAGTGGAATATCTGTTTCCTTTCTAATTTTTTTTACAATTTTGAAAAATTTTTCAATTTTTGCACCATTATTCAACGAGATTGTACTTGCATTTTGTATAACTGGTCCATCTGCTATTGGATCTGAAAATGGAAATCCCAATTCAATTATGTCGGTACCACCATTAACAAGCCCCCTAACAATTGACAACGTTGTATTTTCATTTGGAAAACCCGTCATAATATATGAAATTAATGCTTTTTCATTCTTGGATTTTAATTCCTTAAACTTATCTTGAATTTTTGGCATTTTTCCTCAGATATTGTTTTACGATGTCAATGTCTTTGTCTCCACGTCCAGACAATGTAATTACTATTGAATCAGATTTTGATCTAGTTTTAGCAATTTTAATTGCATGTGAAACCGCATGGGCAGATTCCAATGCTGGTATTATTCCCTCAGTTTTTGTTAGTGCCAAAAAAGCATTAATTACTTCATGGTCTGTTGCACTTTTGTATTTCACATTACCAGTATCTTTTAAAAATGCATGTTCTGGTCCAACACCTGGATAATCTAATCCTGCTGAAATACTATGTGTTTCTTTGATTTGTCCGTCATTATCTTGAAGTAAATATGTCATCATACCATGTAATACACCTTTTTTTCCTGCATTAAGTGTGGCAGAGTGTTTACCAGTCTTCAATCCCTGTCCAGCAGCTTCAACACCAATCATTTCCACATTATCACCTATCATTGGATAAAATGTACCAATTGCATTTGACCCACCACCAACACACGCAATAACTGTATCAGGAATATTTTTCATCTGATTTTTTATTTCTCTGCCTATTACAGATTGAAAATCGCGTACCATTACTGGATATGGATGTGGACCAACAGCGGAACCTAACAAATAATATGTTGTTTCAACATTTGTAATCCAGTCACGAATAGCTTCATTAATTGCATCTTTCAGTGTTTGTGAACCTGATTTCACTGGGTATACTTTACATCCAAGTAAATCCATTCTGAAAACATTTTGCTGCTGTCTGACTGTATCTCTGTATCCCATGTAAACTTCTGATGGTAAACCTAGGCAAGAACACGCCATAGCAGTTGCAACACCATGCTGACCAGCACCTGTTTCAGCAATTATTCGTTTTTTCTTCATTCTTTTTGCAAGTAGTGCCTGACCAAGTGTATTGTTGATTTTATGCGCTCCACCATGTAGCAAATCCTCTCTCTTGAGATAGATTTTTGCACCACCAGCAAATTTTGTTAGATTTTCCGCAAAATAAAGCGGAGTTGGTCTTCCAGCATAATTTTTTAAATAATAATCAAACTCTTTTTGGAAACTTTTATCATTTTTAATTTTCTGATAATTTTCTTCAAGTTCCTCAATAGCTGGAACAAGTGTTTCTGGAATGTATTTTCCACCAAAATCTCCAAATCTTCCATCCTTGGGCATTCCTATTTTCATATTGCATTCACCAATTCTGATACACTATTTTGTATATCTGAGCTTTTCATTATACTTGTACCTATAAGAAATGCATCTGCACCACAATCACGTAAAAATTTTATGTCTATTATTGACTTGATTCCGCTTTCAGATAATATTATTTTCGATTTATGGAAATTTTCTAAAATTTGTTTTGTTGTATCAAGATTGATTTCAAGCGTATCCAAGTTTCTATTATTAATTCCAATAATGTCTGCATCAGTTTTCAATGCATTATCAAATTCCATTTTTGTATGTGATTCCAGTAAAATTTTTAGGCCATTTTTATGACCATAATCAATGAGTTCATCTATTTCACTAACAAAACCATTATCAAATAATGCCTGAATAAGCAAAAAGTAATCTGCACCCATTTTTTTTGCAGCATCAATCTGTGATTTGTCAATCATAATATCCTTCATTAATAATGGAACTTTCACATTTTTTCTAATTTTTATAAAATATTCTGGTGAACCATTGAAAAGATATGGTTGTGTTAAGATGGATAGTGCTTTTGCTCCACCAGATATCATTGAATCAGCTATCTGTAGAGGATCAGAAATTTGTCTAATATTGCCCTCTGCAGGTGATGAAAATTTTATTTCCGTAATAAGTGATGCATGAACGTTATTTTTTATTGATTCTTCTAAATCAATTTTTGATTTTGGTAATGTTTCCGTAATATCATAAATACCATCGTCAATTGCCTTTCGTGAATTCATAACTAATTTTTCTAGGACATTCTTCATAATTTTTTAGCACTCTCTAATTTTTCTATCTTACCACAGTTTTTTACAAAGTTTTCCAGTTTATCAAATGCCTTGCCACTACGAATAGTATCTAATGCCAATTCAACTGCATCAGTAAAATTATTTGCGATATCTGATACTATTAACCCGCCCGCAGCATTTAGCGCAGTAATTTCAATTTTTGTTTTGTTTGCTGAGCCATTCAGGACAGTGATGAATGATTCTATCGCGTCTTCTTTTGAGCCTATTTGTATATCAGAGATATTACCTTTCTGTAATCCAATATTCTGAGGATCTAAAGTCATTTTTGTAATTGTATTATTTTTTAACATACAAATTTGGTTTTTAGATGTGGTAGATAGTTCATCCATTCCATCGGCTGATCTTACTGCCATAATAGTCTCCATATTTTTTCTTTGTAAAATTTTTACGATTCTTTCCTGATAGTTATCTGAAAAAACACCAATAAGTTGGTTTTTTACCATTGCTGGGTTAGTTAATGGTCCTAGTAGATTGAATGCAGTTCTACTACCAACAACTTTTCTAGCCTTTGCAACATTTTTCATTGCAGGATGAAATTTTTGTGCAAACATAAACCCGATACCAAACTTTTCTATTGTTTCATTTACTTTGCTAGGTTCGGAATTCAAATCAAAACCAAAGTATTCAAAAATATCTGCGCTACCTGATACACCAGATATTGAACGATTTCCATGCTTAGCGACATTTCCACCAGCGCCGGCAATTACAAATGATGCTGCTGTTGATATGTTGAATGTTTTTAGATTATCACCCCCAGTACCACATACATCAATTATTTTTCCTTTGCAATTCGGTGATATATGCAAAGAATATTCTTCCATTTTTTTTAACATTGCAAGTAGTTCATCGTCTGATTCACCCTTTTCTGTTAAATTTTTTAGAAATTTTGCAACATCCTCATCAGTTTGTGTCCCAGTGAGTATTTCATCCATTACACTAGTCATTTGATCAATTGTCAGGTTATTTCCGTGAGAAAGTTGCTCTGCTAATTCTTTAATCATTTTTAACCCTCAGTATGAAATTTTCCAAGATTTTTTTTCCTTCATCTGTCATGATAGATTCTGGATGAAATTGCACGCCCTCTATGAGATATTCTTTATGGCTGACACCCATAATTTCTCCGTCATCTTCAGCTACTGCAGTAATTTTTAACGAGTCTGGAATAATCAATTTATCTCCAACAAGCGAATGGTAGCGGGTAGCCCTGAACGGGTTTTTTACTCCAATGAAAAGTGAATCACCGTAGTGTTTGATCATGCTTGTTTTACCATGTCTGATGTTTCCTGCGTTCACAACCTTGCCTCCAAAACAAGCAATAATTCCTTGGTGACCTAGGCAAACTCCCAAAATTGGTACTGTTTGTCCAAGTTTTACTATTACATCCTTACAAATTCCAAAATATTTTTCATTTTCAGGTGTTCCTGGTCCTGGTGAAATAATTATCGCGTCATAATTTCTTTTCTTTATTTCATCAATAGTGATCCCATCATTTCTTATAACATCAGAGTTTATTCCTAGTTCGCCCAATCTTTGTGCAATGTTGTAAACAAACGAATCATAGTTATCTATAATTAAAAACTTCATTTCGATGCCTCCCTTAATGCAGTTAACATTGCATTTGATTTATGTTCAGTTTCTTTAAATTCATTATTTGGAATAGAATCAGATACAATCCCTGCGCCAGCTTGAACAAAACCATCTTTCCCATCAGCAAATATACTTCTTATAGCAATTGCAAAGTCACAGCAACCATTAAATGAAAAATAACCAACTGCACCAGCATATGGACCCCTAGATTCTGGTTCTAATTCGTCAATGATTTCCATTGCTCTAACTTTCGGTGCGCCAGAAACAGTGCCAGCTGGAAAAACAGCCTTGAATGCATCATACATATCATAATTTTTATTTAATTTTCCAACAACATGCGTTACCATATGTTGAACATGGCTGAATTTTTTTACCTCCATAAATTTTTTAACATGAACAGTTCCATAATTACAAACTTTCCCAATATCATTTCTTCCTAGATCCACAAGCATTGTATGTTCTGCTAATTCCTTTTCATCATTAATTAGTTCTTGTCGTAATTGCTCATTTTTTATTTCATCATCAGACACCTTCCTTGTTCCAGCAATTGGAAATGTTTCAACATAATCATCTGTAACGCGTAAAAGCATTTCAGGACTAGAACCTATCATAGTTTTTTCATTCATTTTTAAGTGGTAAAGATATGGTGAAGGATTCAAAGAACGAAGTTTTTCATATACTTTGAGATAGTCACCGCTAGCTTGAAATGAAAATTTTCTTGATAATACAACTTGAAAAATATCCCCATCATAGATGTATTTTTTTGCCTCATTTACAATATTAGAAAATTCTTCCTGATCTAGATTACTTTTTATGTTAGATAACACAAAATTATCAAATTTTGCTTCAGAATTTTTAATCTCATTTATTCTATTTTTATCATAATAGAAATATAGTGATTTTTTTTGTTTGTTATCAAATAATATTCCATCATTGTAAATACCAAACTCCATTATTGGTTCAGTTACATTATGTTGTTTAGGAATTTTTTCCCACAGCCTAATTGCGTCATAATTTATTATTCCAACTGCTCCACCGAGATAACGGTATGACTGATCACTAGTCTTCTGATCACTAGTCTTCTGATCACTAGTCTTCTGATCACTAGTCTTCTGATCACTAGTCTTCTGATCACTAGTCTTCTGAACCAGATCTTTTATTACATCTAATGGCTCATTTGTCGAAATAGTTTTGATATTTCCATCCCTACTTTGGATTGTAACATTATCATGATATCCCTTGACAATAAATTCAGGATCAAACCCCATGATTGAAGTTTCAGCTAGTTCTTCAGGACCGGTTAATGATTCAAACAGAAAAGAGTACGGATAATTCCGTGATATTTTATTATATATTTCAAATTGGGTGCCAGTATAATCTAGTGAAATTATCCTAGGAATGCGTGTTTGACCAAATATGTCCACCCATATAGGTGAACAAAATTGAATGATATTTAAACTGTGAAAGATTACAAAATTTGTAAAGAAAACATGAGTTTTTGAGTATAAAAATTGGGTTTTTTGATATCAAATTACGGTTTTAGTGTATAAAAATATCAAAATTGATAAACAAAATTAATTATGTAAAATCCGACAAAAATAAGCTATTATACCGTATGGTACGGTACCTTTATAATCAAACTTGGTAATGAAATTATATGAAGAAAACCTGCAACATATGTGGTACGGTTAATCTAGATTGGAGTCAGTCATATCATAGATTGACTGGTAAATGGAAACTTGAGAGTCATAAAAAATGTTCTAATGTTTAATCATAATGTACTAACATGTTATCTTTAAGATACTTAGACATGTTGAAAAAATTTCTTGGATCTGTTGTTGCACCATTAGCAGCAGAACCAACTAGAAATGCATATTTAGATAATGCACCTGACTTGTAATTAGCCTCTGGCATTTTCCATTCTTTGCTTCTTTTTTCAAGTTCCTCTTTTGAAACTTGTAAATTAATACTATTATCTTCAATATTGATAATTATCTCATCACCATTTTTCACAAGAGCTATTGGTCCACCTACAAACGCTTCTGGTGCAACATGACCAACCATAAATCCACGTGTTCCACCGGAGAATCTACCATCTGTTACCATTGCAACTTTTTTACCTAAACCTTGCCCCACAATAGCAGCAGTAGTAGCCAACATTTCTCTCATCCCTGGACCACCCTTGGGACCTTCATATCTAATAACTAAAACATCACCTTCATCAATTTCACCTTTTGCTACCGAATCAAATGCAATTTCTTCTGAATCAAAAACTCTAGCTGTTCCAGTAAACTTTGTCATCTCAACGCCAGCAGTTTTAATTACTGCACCGTCAGGTGCTAAAGTTCCTTTTAATATTACAGCTGTTCCAACATCATGCAATGGATTTTCAATTTTTCTAACAATTTTTTGTTCAGTTGAAATTGGTATTTTAATATCTTTTAGATTATCCTTGATTGTTCTACCTGTAACTGTTAATGCATCACTATGAATTAAATTATTATCTGCAAGTTTTTTCATAATTAATGGAATTCCTCCAACCTTATCCAGACTATTCATTACATATTCCCCACCTGGTTTCATATCAGCAAGATGAGGTGTTCTTTTTCTAATTCTTTCAAAATCATCATAAGTTAGTTTTATTCTTGCCTCATTTGCTAATGCCAATAAATGTAAAATTCCATTTGTAGAACCACCAACAGCATTTAACATTGTAATAGCATTTTCAAATGATTCAAATGTTAAGATATCACGTGGTTTAATATTAAGCTCCAGTAATTGTGTACATGCTTTACCTGTTTCATATACTATCTTTTCTCTTCTGTCATCTTCAGCTGGTGGACTTGCACTTCCAGGTAATGCAATACCCATTGCCTCAGAAATTGATGCCATTGTATTAGCTGTAAACATTCCACCACATGAACCAGCATTTGGACATGCAGTATTTTCTATATTTTTTAATTCTTCTAGTGAAATCTTTCCCGCATCATACGAGCCTACTGCTTCATAAACATCAACAACCGTTAGTTCCTTTCCGTCTAACATTCCAGGCATGATTGTTCCACCATAAACAAAAACTGAAGGAATGTTTAGTCTTGCCATAGCCATCATGGTGCCAGGTAAACTCTTATCACATCCAGCAATGCCAACTAAGGCATCATATTGATGTGCTCTTACCATTATTTCGATCGAATCAGCTATAACTTCTCTACTGATTAATGAAGATTTCATGCCTTCATGTCCCATAGCAATTCCATCACTGACCGCAATTGTGCTAAACTCCCTTGGTGTTGCACCAGCATCTTTTACACCCTGTTTTGCCTTTTGAGCAAGTAATGGTAAATGAATATTGCATGGCGTAGCTTCATTCCCAGTATGACAAACACCAATGAAAGGTTTAGCAAGATCTTCATCAGACAAACCCATAGCTTTGTACATTGCTCGATGAGGTGATCTTGATGTACCCTCAACTACGTTTCTACTAGATATACTCATTCTAAACATATTCAAGATACATTACTATAATTTAAATTCTAAAAATGTAAATCTCATAAGTAAGTATTATTTACAAAAATTATGAATTCGGAAGAAATTGAAAATTTTATAGAAGATGTTAGAAGTGATCTTGGTAATTTAGATGGATTAATTAATTATTATGATTTTTTAGGAAACCACAATATCAGAACAATTATTTTTAATCCTGAAAATGATCGAAGTTTTTTTGAGGGCGCAGTAGTTGCAATATTAGATCAAAGATATCGTGAATTTTTCCGTAGTAAATTTAATGTTGAAATGGATGAGATTGTTAGATTAGACATGTTAGAAATAATTAGAGCAAATATGTCAAATATTGAAAAAAGGTTAGATTAGTGTATTTGATTAATTATCTTAGTAGATCATTCTCTGATTGATTGTGAATCAAGTTCATCTAATTGTTCCATAATTTGTTCTTGGTTTTCACTTCCATATGAAATTAAAATTCTGTCTTGATCCTCAAATACATAGTCGTTAATATTATCTACAACCGCATGATTAATGTAATATTTGAGTGAATAATCTTCATTCGTACAAAATTGTCTGCCATCAGCAAATACGAAACAGTCATCATCAATGTATATATTCAAATTCTCAAACAAATAACCAAGTGTTACACCAGATGCATGTCTGTGAATAGTTTCACCGTCACTTGATTCAAAGTGTATCCATGCACTTTTTACCTGGTATGTTGTTGCTGAAAAATCAAATTGATCACCAAAAATCCTTACTAACATTGAAGCGTGCTCATGTTCATCACCAAGCTTTCCTGCGCCAGGTGGTATTCCTGGACCAGTTTGTTCTGAAGTTATAAACACAAAAGACGCATAACCAACAATCAAACCAATAACGGAAAGTACAGCAATAGCTAAAAGTGTATTTTTTCGTTTTGTGGTTGAACGCTTTGAAGCAAAATCCTCCCGTTTCTCTTGTCGCTCTTCTCTTCTTCTTCTACCCATCTACAATAAATTCAAATTTTAACCCTATATAACATATAAAATTCATGATTAATTAGAAATGTATTTGAATTTAAAACACTGTGTATGATTAGACAAATAACTTTCTGGTAATTTACAAATACTGAGATCATTAATTTTGAGATATTTTGATTTTTATTCAGTTGGAATTTCTATATTTAGCCATAAATGGCCTTTATCCATTTTAAATTCATAGTTCTTTCTACCAATACCTGTTTTGATTAACTCAAAAAGTTGTTCAGATACATCCTCCCAGTACTCATCCGCAGTCTCAACTTTTAATATATCATTTTTTTGCATATTCAGCAACCAATTATGTATTTGATCTTTATCTAAGGAATCAATTGCATCATATCTATCACCTATTAGAGCTTCAATACTAAATTTCATGTTTTCTGATTATTATTACTGATGTCAATATATAATGGAATTTAGTATACTTGAGTAACATTGACTCATTGTATATTTTGCGATATTATAAATGATAAACTGCCATGTCATTTAATCCATAAGGATGCTAACCATATAGTTATTTTAGATAGATACCCAATAGATGTTGGACACTCGCTTATAATTACAAAAAAACCATATGAAAAATTAACAGATATGAGTATTGAAGAAATTATGGAATTGTTTTCAAAGATTCCAAAAATTATAAACGCTATAATTAAAGCAACAAAAGCTGATGGGTTTAGCATTGCACAAAATAATGGAAAAGCTGCAAAACAGATTATACCACATGTTCATGTTCATATAATTCCACGATACAATTCAACTGAAACATTATGGACACAAAGAAAACTAATGAAAGATGTTGAACTTGATAATTTAGTACAAAAAATACGAAATTTTATAGATTAATGTTCTAATTGGCGAAGTTTGGATTGTATCTTAAAATAGCGCCAATTTTACCCAAACTTGCTAACATTGAACCAGATTCTGCAACACCTGAAATTACCTCTAAACTAGTTCCAGTTTTTGCCGCTAGTAAATCAAGGTAGTCCACTAGATCTTGGTCAGTTACCACAATATCTCTTGATTTACATGATGAACATGAGGAATTTTGTAGTTCTGTTTTTGTTTTTATCAATATTCGTTGCTCAACAATTTTATCAGTAATACTTGAACATTTGTTACACTTTACTTCTATTCTATTAAGTTCTATATTATCAGTAACAATTATCATATCTACGACATTATTTTTTAGATAGTCTATAATATCAGCAAGACCATAAACCCCCAATCCAGAGTGGCTGTTTATTTGTTTAAATAATTTATCAACCAATTGTTTTTCTTCAACCATTCTAAAGTCAGAAAGAAGTTCTGATGATCTTGTAAATGCTTCCCTTATCCCTTCTGATCCAGCATATGATGCATCAATTGTTCCAATTATCATATTCTGTAATCTATATTCCAAATAATTTTGGTTGACAAACTCTTCTTTTGTTGGTCCAGGACCGGAAACTATCAATCCTTTGATAGGATAAATATCTATAAAGTATTCTCTAGTAGTATTAGCAACTCTAGTAAAATAATAGCCTATTTCCATTTCTCTTAATTTTTGAAACCTCTTTGCTGATTGTCCACCCTGTCTATGCTTACCAGCAACACCAGAACTAGTTTCCTTTAAAACCTCAATTTTATCACCATGTAATAATCCCCAGCCAGCATCTTTTGCGTCTATTGCTAAAAAACCGATTAGGTTATCATCTTTTAACATATCTTTCAAAATATCAGTATGAAAATGATCATCGCATCTATACAAAAATGTCTTAAGATCTTTTGGAGGGTTAATTTCAAAACTTTTTATAACTTCGCTACCTGGCGGACCACCTTCTTCCCTTGGTAACGCACCACAAAATATCACCAAACCACTTTCAGGAGTTTTTTTGTATAACTTTAATCTCTGAGATACTCTTGATAATGAATCAACAACATGTGTCCTGGTTAGATCTGACTTGATGTTATCCGCAGTTCCCTGCTCTTCTTTTAAAATAGTTATTACCTCATGCAACTGCTTACCTTTTGGAATATAGACTGTGATTAACTCAGTGCCTCTTCCAGTTATTTTTGATAATTCTTGTAAAGTTTTTCTTATTTTGTATAGCTTAACCGAATCCTTTTTTTGAACATCAATCTTTTTCATTTAACCGATCTCAGATTTTATTCTCCCATAACTTAAATACGTCTTTTTGATTTATGAAACATGTCAATTAATAAATCAGAGATAAAATCTTTAACCCACGTACCAATTTTTGCGATAACTATTCTTGCGTTCGTTTTTATCTTTGGGATATTTATTGTGGGATATGATCAAGGGCACATCTTTAGTATGATACAAGGCGAGCAAGCTTTTATTGATCAGTTTCTGCATGAATTAACTCATGATATGAGACATGCCGCTGGATTTCCCTGTCATTAATTAAAACCATTATTTATCCATAATTATCAATGGATCAAGTAAAACTTCAAATTTATTACCATTTATAGAAATATTTGCACTGTTAATTTTACTTCTATATTGTTTAATTTTTTTTCCTTCATTAGAAAATTCAAATTTTTCGATTCTTACCAATGCTAATTTGTCAAGTTGTACTAGTGTTTTATAAACTGCCGATAATGATAGTCGTAATTCTTTGGATATTTTTAATGCAGATTTTGCCTCATCCACAACTGAAAATAATACTGCATGTGAACAAACATTTGTTAATGCTTCAACAATACGCTGATTGATATTATATTCATCAAGTTCGAATAATGTGGGTTTTGGAAGTAATCCTCTCATTGTTCTCAGTTTGCTGACAATAAAACTACAGGTTCTGGTTTTTTTATAATTATTTCTGCCTTCTTAATTCTACTACGATAAATCTTAAATCTTCTGCCTTTATCAGTTCTGAGATATTTTTCAATTTCTATCAACGTCAGATATTCTAAATCTGATAATTTTTTATAGACTGAGCTCAGTGGTATTTTTAAAGAAGTTGAAAGATCATTTGCTGTTTTGCCTTTGCGAATAATAGAAAAAAGAATTGTTCTAGATTCAGCATCTGATAATGCCTCAATAACTTTCTGTGTTATATCGTATTTTTTTAATTCTGGTAGCGTGATCTTATGAAACAATTATTTTTTTTTGTTGATTAATTATAAAAGAGTTATTCGTTATTATAAGAATATAGAACAATAAACAAATTAAACATATTAATATTTCAATAAATCCAAACCTATGTTAAAATATTTTTTAATTTATTTTCAGTTTCAGCTTGTTTAATTTCTCTAGCAATCCGGCGACCCATGCTCATTGGTTCATCATAAATTAGTGCAGTGTATGGTGAACCAGTCATGAAAATATTTGTTCCTGCTACAATCCTAGCTGAAAACTCAAATGTGTGAAAATGTGCTTCTTCATCATACACACCTTCTATACAAAATGGACCATTCATTCCTGGTGGAACCAGTTTTGATGATGCTTCAACAAAATTTTCACCCATTTTGTAAACATTGTCAAGTAATGATTCACGTAGTACAAGCGGGCTATTTGCAATTACATTGAATGAAGATATTTTATCACTTGCAAGTTGGTTTTCCGCTGGAATTCTTGCCAGTCCATCAATATCAGATTCATGTCTTTTGTCAACGCCAAAAAATTCAAGTTCGTTATTAATTGGTGAATAAAAGAATTGTAGATATGCTAAAACACCAGATGAGTATTCTTGAATATACAAATCATTGTCATCATTAATTAATCCCTGTTTAACTAAATGATCACGTTTTTTATTATACTCTTCTTCAGTAGATGCAAGAAAATATCCTTTTCCACCAGCAGCACCATGCCTTTTTGCAATAACAAGGCTATTGATTTGTTTTGGACTTGTGATAGACTTTGGTACATTTAGATTTGCTGCTTTCATTAATTTATCTTTTAGCGCCCTATCAGATTCCCATCGTAAAATATGCTTGTTGCCAAATACTGGTGTCTTAATCGATTCAATTTGTTCCGAATTCATTTGTGCAATCAAAGTTCCGTGAGGGATAAGTACAGAATTACTTTTCTCTAACATAGATTGACATCTATCCTCTACTAATTCTGAAAATGAATCCATAAGAAATATTTCATCAATGAACTTAAACCGCTGATAAAGACTCTCTCTTTTTTTCTCACATAATAAAACAGTTTGAAATCCCTCATCCTTAGCACCTTTTAAAACCTGTAGTGCGCAATGTGAACCTAAAGTTGCTATTGATACCAAATTATGTTATTACTAAATTAAATATACAATATGAAACTATGTATCAAAATATGAGGCAAAACATTATAATAATTTACAATCATATGCTGAAAAAATCCCTATATATTGGCTGAAATGCTATTTGAATACAATGCAAGTTTCAACATGGCCAATTATTATAGATGATCGCGATAGAATGCAAATTTATGCTCATGTAATATCTGACCAATTTTCTATAAAAATAATAACTTCCATTATTAGTAATCCTAAAACTGCAGTTGTGATTGCTAAGGTAACAAATATCCCAATTAGTACGGTTTATCGAAGATTGCAATTTCTTCAAGAAAATAAGTTGGTTAAGGTTTCAGGTGACATAAATAAAGATGGTAAATTTTTTGTGTACCAAAGTAAGATAAAAGAGATTGAAATTACTTTTGATGGTAAATCGATGAAAGTTTCTGTAATACCTAACCTTAATTTCACCGTAAAGTGACAAATTCTAAAAAATTATAATAAATACTCATTGAGAAGAATTACGTTATGCTAGAAACTGAATTAGGTAATTGGCGAAGAACTCATTATTCAAATGAGTTGAATTCTGATTTAGAAGATTCAGATGTAATTGTTATGGGATGGGTGTCAAGTATTAGAGGCCACGGAAATATTTCATTTGCAACTATTATTGATAAAATTGGAGAAATACAAATTGTTGCAAAAAAAGGTTCATGTCCAGATGATGTACTGGAAAATATTTCTAAATTAAAACCACATTCTTGTATAGGATTAAAAGGCAAGATAAAAACTTCTGAAAAATCACCAACTGGTGTTGAAATAATACCAAAAGAGATTCGAGTATTTTCTGCTGTTGAAAAAATTCCTCCATTCGATCCATATGCAAAAACTGTTAAAAATATTGATACCAGACTAGAACTTCGAGCCATCGATCTACGCAGGGATGTTTTACAAAAAATTTTTCAAGCACGTAATGAAGTGCTTAAATCAATACGAAGTTATCTCTCAGAACAAAATTTCACTGAAGTTAATACACCAAAAATGATTGCAACCGCTACAGAAGGTGGTGCAGCTCTATTTCCAATTTTCTATTATAACAAGGAAGCATTTCTTGCCCAGAGTCCACAATTATACAAAGAGCAATTAACAATGAGTTTTGAAAAAGTGTTTGAAATCGCACCCATTTTTAGAGCTGAACCGTCAAGAACAAACCGACACTTGTCTGAGGCTATATCAATAGATTTTGAGGAGGCATATGTTGATTATACTGATGTGATGAAAAGAATTGAAGAAATTATAAAACAATCAGTTTTTACAATAAAAAAATTCTCAGAGGATAATTCTGGAACTGAGTTTGTAATTCCTGAGATCGCAGATACTATTCCTCAATATACCTATAAAGAACTTTTAGAGAAAATTCAGGCTACTGGTGCTAAAAGTCAATGGGGAGATGATTTGTATCCTGCACAATTAAACAAAATTGGAATAAATGGATTTTATTTTATTAAAGACTGGCCTGTTGGCCCAAAACCATTTTATGTAAAAGTAAGCAAGAATGATCCAAAAATCTCAGAATCATTTGACTTGATGTATGGAGACTTGGAACTTTCTTCTGGTAGTACTAGAATTGAAAAGAAATCAGAGCTGGAGGATAGAATGAAAAATAAAGGTATGAAAATTGATGCATTTGGATATCACCTAAACGTCTTTGAATACGGTGTACCGCCACATGCTGGTTGTGGAATTGGTCTTGAAAGATTAATGATGGCATTAACAGGTACTGATAATATACGTGATACAACATTTTATCCTAGAGATGTCGATAGGTTAACACCATAGGTGAAAAATTTGGTTACTAAAGAAGAGATTACACGTGTGGCAAAATTAATGAAAATTGAACTTGAAGACCATAATGAACACGTAATAAGAGTTCAAAAAATGCTTGAATATTTTGATATTTTGGATAAAGCAGATGTTGAATCTGAGAATGTGAAACCATTAGAGACAGATATTGATAAACTTAGAGATGATAGATATGTTCAATATGATAAAGAATTATTAAAATTTCTGAAAATCTATAAGGAAAAATACGTTAAAGCTCCAAAGTTGAGTTAACTTGGATCTGTCAATTTCTGCATTAAATTATCAAAAAGGTATAAAAAATGGAGATTTTACTGTTGAAGAATTTGTTTCAAAATCAATTGAAAAAATAAATTCAGTAGATGACAATCTTCATGCATTTTTGTTGAAGATGAATGATTCAGCACTTGAAAAAGCAAAGGAAATTGATCATAAATTAAAATCAAGTCAGAACGTTGGAAAATGTTATGGTATGCCAATATCTGTGAAAGATAATATCTGTGTAGCAGGATATAGAACCACATGTGCTTCAAAAGTTTTGGAAAATTTTATTTCACCATACACTGCTACTGCTGTTAGCAGACTGGAATCAGAGGATGCAATCATAATTGGCAAAACAAATCTTGACGAGTTTGCAATGGGTCTTAGTACTGAATATAGTGCATATGGAGAGAGTAAAAATCCTTGGAATACTGATTATGTTCCTGGTGGTTCATCAGGAGGAAGTGCAGTTTCTGTTTCTGCGAATGAATGTATTGCTTCATTAGGTTCAGATACTGGGGGTTCTATTAGAAACCCTGCAAGTTTTTGTTCGGTAGTCGGGTTAAAACCTACATATGGGCTTGTAAGTCGTTATGGTCTTATCTCTTATGCTAATAGTATAGAGCAAATTGGACCCATGACAAAAACGGTTGAAGATTCTGCGTTTCTGTTAAATATAATTTCTGGAATTGATTCTAACGATAATACTACTATAGATAACAAAAATCAAGATTATCTAAAAAATATTGATTCAGGTATTGAAGGTAAAAAAATTGGAATTATATCAGAAATGACAAGTGGTGAGGGGTTAAGTAATGAAGTTCTTAATGCAACTAATGATGCGATCAAAACATTTGAAAGTATTGGTGCAAATTGTGAACAGGTATCGTTAGAAATGGTTCCATATGCTGTTGCTGCATATTATACTATAACATCAACAGAGGCTGGAAGCAATCTTGCTAGATATGATAACATAAGATATGGTTATGATTTTGATTCAGAAGGTTTTGAATTCAATTCATATATTTCGCAAGCAAGAAATAAACTTGGACCTGAGGTTAAAAGAAGAATGATTCTAGGTGGTTTTGTGCCATCTGCTGGTCATGCTGGGAAATATTTCCTAAAGGCATTAAAAGTAAAATCTAAACTCATATCTGAAATAGAACGTATTTTTGAAAAATTTGATTTTCTAATTTCCCCTACTGTTCCTATTCAACCGTTCAAATTTGGTGAAAAAATCCAGGATCCTGTATCATTCATGTTAGTCGATTTTAATACAGTAACATCCAATCTTACTGGAAAACCTGCAATATCAGTACCGTATAAGATTACAAATGGGTTGCCAATAGGAATGCAAATAATGGCAAATAGTTTGGAAGAAAATTCATTGTTACAGGCAGCATATGCCTTAGAAAAAACTGTAGAATTACCCAAAGTGCCAATTTAATAATATAAAATCAAGATTTTTTGGGAAAATTGGCATTTACCTT
>Ga0257111_1000100_pt1 | contig 32694 bp, 31 predicted proteins | sample LP_taG_6_FD_191567 | JGI IMG/M metagenome (GOLD analysis project Ga0257111, IMG submission 191567) | Marine microbial communities from Northeast Subartic Pacific Ocean, Canada - LP_J_2015_P26_500m | ecosystem: Environmental > Aquatic > Marine > Oceanic | place: Canada: Northeast Subartic Pacific...
AGTTATTGTGGAGGGGTATTTTGACTGTATATCGGCTTACGAAAAAGGCTATGAGAACGTCGTTGCAGCTATGGGGACACAACTATCAATAGAAAATTTTGAAAAATTGAAAAACCTTATCACATATAGTTCAGATACAGGAGAAATGATTTTTTGTTTTGATAATGACGGTGCTGGGCATAAGGCAGCAGTAGATTCAATTAACAAATTGAGAGCACATATAGCAATAAGCGTTAGAAAAGCCAATAAAAAAATAAAAGTAAAAATATGCTTTCCTAAATCCGGCAAAGATCCTGATGAGATGATAAGGACTAATCCACTTGAATGGGAAGAAATGATATTGAATTCTCAAAATTTCATTGATTTTATGATCGACCATTATACAGAAGAATTATTAGGTGAAAAAAATAAAGACACATTTAAATTTTTAGAAATAATAATGCCTTTTGTAGTTGAATGCTCAGATGAACTGCAACAAGGGAATTATTTAAAACATATTTCAAAAATAACAGCAATTGATACTGATTTACTTAAAATAGAAGTTACAAATAATTTGAAATCTAAATTTAGAAAATCAGGGAAAAGATTATCAGACAATAAAAGAATAAAAGAAGTTATTTATAACGATGAAATGACAAGTGAAAAGCATTTCTTAGCTTTATTATTGGAATTCCCTTATTTATTTGAAAACGTTAAGGATGTTGAAGAATTCTATTTTTCAGACCTTCATTATAGATCTATTTTTAATTTGTGGAAAGAAAAAAATAAAGTTATTGAAAAAGACCAAATAAAAGTTGATTTGAAATTTATTTATGATGATATAAATAAATACATAAGAAAAAATTTAATCGACAATCCCGATTTAAGTAACGATATAGAATTAGAAACGGTGAAAAATAGAATAGCTATTGATTACCATAAGAGAAAAATTCAAGAAACAGAAAGTAGATTAAATGAAGAAGAGACTTTAGATTCTAAAGATGAGCAGGTTATATCTTCTTTGATGCAAGAATTGACAGATATTACAGAGAAATTGAAATTACTTGAAAGGGCACAATATTAATGAAAACTAATCCATCGCAAAATGAAAATGAAAATTTGTTTGTTAATATTGACAATCTTGATGCTCCTTCAAACCTTAAAGAAGTATATGTTCCAAAATCTAACACCATGGAAGATGAAGAAGATCTCCCATCAATAAACTCATCGGATTCTGATGATTTATTGAGAATTGTGTCTCGAGAAAAAAAAATACATAAAGATAATTATGAAGATCCTATAAGAATGTATTTAAAAGAGATTGGAGATGTAAAACTTCTATCTAGGAAAGACGAAGAAATATTGGCTAGAACAATAGATCTTAAATACAAATACCAGGATTTGATTACAGAATTAGAAGAGACTAAAACAGGGATTGTGACGTCTGTAGATTTGGTAAATGAAGTTATGAATAGAATAAATACCTTCTATTCTGTTATGAAAAACATAAGTGAATATTACGGAGGTCCAAAGCAAATTACACTCAATGATTTGATTCAAACTGACTCACATGTTAATAAAATTCATGGAGTATATGAAGATGCTTTGATTGCCTATCTTTCGGATAAAAACAATATTTCAAAAGAAGAAGTAGTAGCTCAAATAAAACAAATATCTGATTTGTTGGGGTTAATTCCTGTGGATATTTCAGATTTTGTTGATGAGAAATTTTTATCTTTAGAATTAAAGAAATTTATGTCTGATAAAGATTTCTATGATCAATTGAAAGTTTATAGGATGATAATTGATAGTAATTATGATCAGATATTATCAAGAGCAGAATTAGCACAAAATCACTTGGCTGAAGCTAATTTGCGATTGGTTGTATCCATAGCAAAGAAATATATTGGTAGAGGATTATCCTTGTTAGATTTGGTACAGGAAGGAAATATAGGATTAATTAGAGCAGTAGAGAAATTTGACTATAGAAAAGGATTTAAATTTTCTACTTATGCAACTTGGTGGATTAGACAGTCAATTACAAGAGCAGTTGCCGATCAATCAAGAACTATAAGAATACCTGTACATATGGTAGAACAAATAAATAAAATCTTGAGAGTTTCGAGAAGATTGGTACAGGAAAATGGAGTTGAACCTACATCTGATGATATAGGAAAAGAATTGGACATGGATGGTGATAAAGTGAATGAAATATTAAAAGCATCTCAAGATCCAATATCTTTAGAAGCTCCTATAGGAGAAGAGCAAGATTTGAATTTATCCGATTTGATAGAAGATCAAAATGCAGAATCTCCGCAAAATTCTGCGTCTAAGAGCCTACTGAAATCTCAAATTGTTGAAGTTCTAGATACTCTTTCTCCAAGAGAAAGACAGGTAATCGAATTAAGGTTTGGTATTAACGATAGTAGACCCAGAACACTAGAAGAAGTAGGATCTACATTTGGAGTCACCCGAGAAAGAATAAGACAAATTGAAGCTAAAGCATTGAGAAAATTACGACACCCAACCAGGTCCTTTAGTCTCAAAGACTACCTAACCTTATAAATCATTTAGTTAATAACTAAATGATAACTAATTTTGATTAAATTCAATTTATTAGCTATATTTAAATATATAGATTAAAAAAATAGGTATATTTTGACAATAACATTAGATAATTTAAGAGATGTTTTAATGATAAGTTTTTTTGTGATATTTATCATTTGTGGTTTGATTTGCACATTAATTTTTGTTGTTGTTTATAGACGTTTGGCGAATGTAAAAAGTCAATTAGAGAAGGCAAATGAAAAAGTAGAAGACTTTCGTGAGTCATTAAGTGCTATAAATAAAACAATTTCTATCGTTAAGTCAATATTCAGTACTTCTAATAAAGAGAAAAAGAGTAAAAAGAAAAAATAGGTAGGTGTATATGTCTAAAGAAGATGCTTTTTATAAAGGTTTTTTTTATGGTTCAACATTAGGTTTTTTAGCGGGGATTATTTTTGCTCCCAAACCAGGCGATGAAACTAGAAATATTCTTTCCCATAACATTAATGATTGGAAAGAAAAGGCTAATGATCTTGTAGACTCTGCTAAAGACAGATTGATTGATGCAGTTGAAGAAGGGGTTGAAGCTTCTAAAAGATCAAAATATGATTTATATGACGATTAATAACTTCTAGGGTAAGAACCCAGAATTTTAAGTAGAGTTGTTATTTTTGAAAGTTCATTTAATGCGTCAATTACTAATTTATCCTCTATGTGCCCATTGAAATCTATAATGAATACATATTCACCGATTTGAGTTCCTTTGGGTCTACTTTCTATCTTTTGTAAGTTTAGATTTCTTTTTGAAAAACATTCTAGAGCGGATAACAGTAGCCCTGATTTGTCTTTGGTTTTAAAATCAAATGCAATAGAAGTTTTATCTTTACCACTTTTTTTTGTTGGATTATTAGAAATAACAACAAATCTAGTAATGTTATTTTTAAAATCCTGAATTCCTCTTTCAAAAATATAATACTCATTAATTATTGCAGCTCTTTCAGGTCCTATCGCAGCGACATTAGAATCCTGATTATTTAAAGAACTAACAGCACCACCTGTTGAGGTAGATTCAGTTAAAATAACATCTTCATTGAGATTATTTCTAATCCATTCATGACATTGATTAATTGCTTCGGGTTTACTAATAATTTCAGTAATATAATCCAAACTATCAATTTTATTTTTTGTTATTAAGCAAGCTTCTATAGGAACTAAGATTTCTTCATTCAAGAATAAATTTTTTGATTTTATGAGATAATCTATAACTTCAATTATTGTTCCAACTCTAGAATTTTCAATTGGGATTATTCCTTCAAAATTTATCTTTTTTTCAACACTTTCTAAAACCTCGAAAAGATTTTTTTTAGGAACAATTAAATTTTCTTGCTGATTTTTATGTATTAATGCAGCCTGTTCAGAATATGTTCCTTTGGGTCCTAAATAACTTATTCGATTATCAATTTCTTTTTTCATTTAAAAAATTCAATTTAGTTTTTTCATCTTTTAATGGAATTTGTATTAATATTTTATCAAGAACTCTCAGATCTGTTGAATAATCATAATTTATATTTCCTGATGAATTTATCATAGCGATTATTTTTGAATCGTTAGGTAAAAATATTTCATTAAGGGTTTTTCCTATATAATTTGAATTTTCCGAAATGATTATCATTATAATTTCTGTATGACTGTCAGTATTAGTAAACAAATGTAATATAGTATTATTTTCAATAATTGAGGAAATTGTGTCTGCAGTGATTTGATTAGATTTTATTATAAAATCAAAATCATTACCCTTAAAAATATCAATGTTACTTTGATCATTGATTAAAATTATATTGAAAATTTTGGAATTAATATTTTTCGCTATTTGCGAAGACACAAAGTTGATTTTATCATCTCCATTCGCTGCTATAAAAAAATTTGCTCTTTCTATTCCTGCATCTATCAGAGTCTCTTTTGAATAAGAGTTCCCATGCTGATTAACAAATCCAAAAATCCCCTCATTTTTTTTTATTTTCTTTTCGTTATTATCAATAAATATAAATTCATCACCATGTTCTAATAAATTTATAGCCAAATTTTTTGACATTTCATTTATACCAGAAATTATTATATACAATTATATTCCTTTCTATACATTCAACCTTGTTAGCAAATTTTCTTTTTCTAAATCAATTTGATTAATAACGTTAATTTGTTTTTCAAAATATATTTCGTATAAACTAAAATCATTGATAAAAACAAGTAATTTCAAATCATCATTAAAATTTCTGATCTTGTAGTAAAAAAAAATATTTTTTACATCATCTTTGGTTAGGATTAATAATCTTTCTGCTTTTTCACTAATGGATAATAAATCCTTTTCAATGTCGTTATGTTCGATAATTGTAATATTGTTTTTACTTTTATATTTGTTTTTTAAGTCTGCGGAGATCTGTATGTCATAAATTACTATATTTTCATAAATATCTTCAATATAACGTATTACATGTTCTGTAATTTCATTAATCCCTATTATCGTGATTTTCATAAATTATTTAATTCTAAAATAGTTGTGTTTGAGTACTTTTTTATGTAATTATGTTCGTTCAATTCAAGATTGACTTTTTTTGAATATGCAATGATATCTATATCCAATCTCTTTGCTTCTTTTACTATTCCTACACCAATACTTCTTGATTGTATTAATATAAAATTCTCTCCATTTATATCATAATTTATATTAAAATCTAACAATATTCCATGGACTTTTTTAAGAGCAGATTGACCGATAAGAATTAAATTTTGTTCCTCATGATCAATTGGATATTTTGGAGGAATTTCTATTACATAAACAAAATAGACTATAGATTTATTTTGTTTTATAAAAGAACAGATAAAATCAATTAGCAAATCATTAATTTCATGATTAAGTAAAACTAAATATCTTTTAGGTTTCATTATTATATGAGTAGTTTATTAATATTGGAATTATTCCCAATTATTGATACTTCATCGCCTTCATTTAATATCTCTTGATTTGATGGATATAGGATAATATTATCTCCTCTTTTGATTGATATGACAGCCAATTTTTGATTACCAGGTTGATTTATAAATCCCGCTTCTAATAAAGACATGCCAACAATCCTTTTAGGAATAGATAATTTACTTATTCCCATATTTGGAGATAATTCTAAATACTCTGTTACATTTGGAGAAAAAATTGTACTTGCAAGTTGCTCTCCCATTTCATCTTCAGCAAACACAACTCGATCGCAACCCAATCTTATTAAAGTATCTTTATGTAGATCTGAAGATGCTCTAGCGATTATGTTGTTTATGTTTAGAGTTTTGAAAAGTACAGACACCATAATGGATACTTCTATGTCTGCTAAGGCTACAACACCCACATCGAAATCTTGTACTCCTAATTCACGTAATGATATTTCAGAGGAAGCATCGGCAGTTACTGGGTAGGTTACTTGACCTACCATTGATTGGACTTTGTCAGGATCTATATCAATGGCCATTACATCATGCCCTAGATTATACATTTTTGAAGCAAAACTTTTTCCAAATCTTCCTAGACCTACAACAACAACTTGAGGTTTTAATTTCATAATTATCCTATTCTTACTGATTCGTAGGGTTGTCTTATTTTTCCTTGCTCTCTATTACCTAATAATAAAGTTGCTAAAAGCAATGGTCCAAATCTTCCAATTATCATTAAAATTGAAAGTATAATTTTTGAAAGATGATTTAAATCTTTTGTTATTCCTGTAGATAAACCAACGTTTCCAAAAGCGCTTACACTTTCAAAAAGTAATTCTTTAAATAAATCATCAGGTTCAAAAGAAGCCATTATTATAAAACCTACACTTACTAAAATTATACTAAAAACAAAAATTACAAAAGACCTTCTAACTACTTGTGCCGAGATTGTTCTTTTGAAGATGGTGACTTCTTCTTTTCCTCTTATATTCGCTATGAGGGCTATTATAATAACTGTCAAGGTTCCAACCTTTATACCTCCTGCAACTGAAAGGCTACTTCCACCAATAAGCATTAATACAATTGTAGTAAATGTTGTACTATTATGTACAAGATCGTAGTCTATTAGTGAGAATCCAGCTGTTCTAGTAATAACATGAAAAAAAGATTGAGTTATTTTTTCATTAATAGGACTTCCATAAATTGTATATATATTATTCCATTCTCCAAACAAAAATTGCAGAGATCCAAGAAATAGAATTATAAAAGTAGAAAAAATTACAATTTTAGAATTTAGAGATAGATGTATTTCTTTAAATTTTTTTAGGGATATCATTTTTATATTTCTCAACAATTCAAAAACTATTGGATAGCCAATACTTCCAAAAAAAATAAGAAACATGGTTACAAGTAAAAAATTATGATTATTTGTTAATGAACCTATGCTTCCTCCATTTCCATCCTTGATCATATCAAAGCCAGAACCATTGAAAGATGCAACAGAATGAAAAATAGAATTATATATTCTTCCATGATCATTAAATTGTATTTTTTCGCCAAAAACAAAATATAGAATGATTATTCCAATTATCTGAAAAACAATTGCTAAATACACAACGTTAAATAAAAAGTTTGGTGTATTTCCTGTTTCCAGTTTGGCTGGACCGCTATCTGAGAGACCTTCCCTAATTAGCAATCTCTGTTTTAAGTTTATTTTTCTTCCAGTTATGATTAGTAACAAAAAACCAGCACCTACCATAAATCCAAGTCCACCTATAAAACTTAAAATAATAATAATAGATTTACCCATGAGACTCCAACCTAATTCTGTATCAAAAGGAACCAATCCTGTAACCGTAACAGCTGAAGTTGAAACAAAAATGTAATCTACAAAAGAATATTCTACTAAACCTGATTTGGAAAAAGGTAAAGACAAACCAATTGCTCCTAAGATAATTAAGAAAATAAGACCATAGAAAATTAAAAGAGGAGAATATATTCCTCTTTTAGAATTTTTTTTTACTTGAATTCTTAATATTTCGGGAGATAATTCTTGTGATCTTTTTACTCGATGTATTTTTTCTCCCGAATAAAGATTATCTTCTTCGATTGCCATTTTATATTTTTTTTATCTAATACATAGATTATACTTATTTAGGTTATATTAAGCTTAATAGTTAATTTCTGAATGCAAAAATATTCCATAGAAATAGTTCCAAAACAAATTGAACGTTTGAAATATTTACCCAGAGATGTTTTTACTGAGGTTTATGTTGCATATATACCTGGAGAAAAATATGAAAATATTGTTGAAGCATCTAAAAGTTTAATAAAAGATGGATTTAATGTCATACCTCATTGTCCAGCAAGAACTATATCATCCAAGAAAGAACTTGATTCTTATCTTTCACAATTGTCATTTATTGGAGTGAAAAAAATTTTAACTCTTGCGGGCAGTGGTAATAATCACTTTGAAATCACAAAAAATCCTAATAATATTTTCTCGAATACATTAGAAATGCTAGAAACTGGATTGTTTGAAAAATATCAATTTGAACAAATAAATATAGCTGGCCACCCAGAGGGAAACCCAATGGATCCAGAATCTGATAAAAATCTTCAATTAAAATGTCAATGGTTGCACAATCATAATTTCAATTCTTCAATTGTGACCCAGTGGACTACTAATTTAGAATCAACTAATAAATGGATTCTTGATACAAAAGAAATGATAAAAAGTAAATTTGATAATAAAATATCCATTACTATAGGTATTGCAGGACCTGCAAAGCTAACAACTTTGATAAATTATGCAAAGATATGTGGAGTTGATGCCACTTCTATGATAATAAAAAACAAAAAATTAAGCCTAAGACATTTGGTCAAACATAATCCTACAAAAATAATTTCTGAATTGAGAAATTATGATAGTTTACATTTTTTTCCTTTTGGAGGGATTAGAGAAATATGCAATTGGGTTAATGGAAAAGTGAAATCATAATGTCAGATTTCATAATAATAGGCGAAAATATTCATACAACCAGATCAGTTAAAAGAGGAGGTATTCGTACAGCTGTAGTTGATGATAAAGAAGTACTTATATTTAACAAAAAAAATGACCAATTTGATTATATGGACATACCTGAAGTATTTAAAAATACACAACCTTACCAACAAGGTCAACTTAAGCATTTTATGATTGCTATATGGCAGGGAATTAATGGAGATCAAGAAAGAAAGAACCAAGGTATAAGTTATATAAGATCTGAAATTAAAAGACAAATAAATAACGGAGCTGCTTTTTTAGATATTAATGTTGACGAGTATAGCTATAAACTTGATCAGCAAATTACTGCAATGAAATGGGTTGTAGGTATTATGAAAGAATTTTCTGATGTCCCTCTTTCAATTGATTCTTCAAATATAGATATTATTAAAGAAGGGCTTATTGAATATAATAATATAAAAAGACCTCTGGTTAATTCATTGTCTTTGGAAAGAGTTGATTTATTAGATATTATTGTAGAGCAGAATTGTAAAGTTGTTGTGAGTGCTGCAAGTGAAAGTAGCATGCCGGAATCTTCAGATGAAAGAATTACAAATTTATCAAAAATTATGGAGATTTCTCTATCAAAAGGAATAAAAGAAGAAGATATATTTATAGATCCCTTGGTTTTTCCAATTTCAGTGGCTTCAAATTATGGGAATGATGTTCTGGAAGCGATAAACAAAATTAGAAACATTTGGCCTAAAGTGAACATTACAGGAGGTATGAGTAATATATCTTTTGGGCTACCGAAAAGAAGATTGATAAATGATGTTTTCATTCACATGGCTATTAAAAATGGAGCTAATTCTGGAATTATAAACCCAATAGAATCAAAATTGGATAGAATAATCAATATGAATCAAAATGTAAATCAGTATAAAATAACAAAAAATATGTTAGAAGGTAATGACGAATTTTGTACAGAATATCTGACAGCTTATAGAGAAAATAAACTTTAAATAAATGTTTTTTATTAGATATATAATATGGTTATTGGGTTTCATCGGTGATATAACGAATGAATTCCTTGATAAAAATATCCCTTTCATGTCTGCAGCAATTTCTTTTTATGCTTTTTTTTCATTATTTCCGTTATTATTAGCATTGATCATTATTTTCTCTTTATTTGTTGGTATAAAAGGTTTTGAACAACTATTAATTGACTCAGTAAAAGACTTTATTCCAATTCTTGATGAACAAGATGATGCTTTTATTAAAACTTTTTTTGATAGTTTGACTTCAAAAAGGTTTATAACAAGTGCAATTGCAGCACTTGGTCTCTTGATTGCTTCTACCGCCGTATTTAGTAGTGTTAGAAAAAGTATAAATGCAATATGGGGTATAGAAAAGAAACGAACATTTATTCAAGAAAGAGCTATTGATTTCACTTTAATTTTTTTTGCTTCCTCATTACTCCTGATTTCATTTATTCTTACAACTGGTTTAAGTTTTCTTAGTGAATTAATAACAATAACCTTTCCTGATTCTCCACTCAGAGATCCAACTATTTGGAGTAGATTAACGTTACTGATTCCACCTTTATTGACTTTTTTGGTATTTTTTATTTGTTTATGGTGGCTACCAAATGTAAAGTTAAGATTTATAGACGTTTTTCCTGCAGCTTTTCTTGCTGCAATTGCTGAAGAAATAAACAAAATGGTTTTCATATTATATTTGAGAAACTTTAGTGGAATTTCTGGTTCGATTTACGGTGGAGTCAGTGCAATTATAGTTTTGATGGCTTTTATTTATATATCAGCAATTATTTTGTTAATTGGAGCGCAAATTACAGCAAGATTTACTGTTTATCTTTCTGTAAGAAAACTAAATAAACAAAATAAAATATTAAAATTAAGTTTAGATAGGTTAAATTAATTTTTTTTGATGAATAGCCTTATTTTCTTTTCTTCAGAGATATTAATTTCTTCAGTTTCTTTGAGTTCTTGAATTTTTATCGATTTTGCAAGTGAATTGATTGATATGTAATCCTTAAATTGTTTGATCGAATTTTGAACTTGTGTGTCTCCCCAAATAATTACATTTATTTCATCAGAAATATCAAAATTTAGATCTTTTCTTTTATTTTGAATCGTTCTAAGTACATCTCTTGCTATTCCTTCTTTTATTAATTCTTGATTTAATTCTAGCTTTAGGGATGCTACAATTTCTCCTTTATTTATTTCTTCAGACTGTGTACCTGGCATTGATTCTTTTTCTATTGAATATTCATCCTCTAATAAAATATATTTTCTTATTTTTGCTGTTCCATCTTCGTTAATTTTCCATTCATAATTATTAGCACCTTCTAAACAATCTTTAATGTTCTTACCTAATTTAGGTCCTAATTTTCTAAGATCGATAGTTAATTTTTCCTTATATAAAGAATCAGAATCTTTCTGGATAATGATATTTTTTATATTTATTTCTTCTAAAATATAATCTTTAAATTCCAAAATCCATTCTAAATTTTCTCCTACAAGAATAATTTCTTCTAATGGTTGCCTGACTCGAATATTATTAGATTTTCTTATAGATAGACCTGCTGAACATATTTCCCTAATAATGTCCATTTTATTTAAAAAATCATCATCCTTAGGGAAAAAATCAGTAGTTGGCCAATTCAACAGATGCACGCTTTTTCCACCTGTTAATTTAGTATAAATTTCTTCAGAAATCAATGGCATTAATGGAGATAACACTTTAGTTATATTTAATAATACGGTGAATAAAGTATCGTAGGCATTGCTTGAGTCTTTATTATCTGCATGTTTCCAAAACCTTGGTCTACTTCTACGTATATACCAATTGTTTATCGCATCTATGAAATTTGGGACTGATTGGCATGCACCTGCAATATCATAATTTGAAAGATTATTTTCAATAGAATTTATTAATTCCTTAGTTTTCAGCAAAGCATATAAATCTAAAGGATTTTCAGATGTATAATTTTCCTTAGCCTTTATCCCTTCTGCATTTGCATATAAACAGAAGAAATAGAAAGCATTCCATAAGGGTGTTATTATTAATCTTTGTGTATCAGAGATCCCCTTACCTTCCATATCTATTTGTAGATTTTGACCCTTAAGAATTGGCGATGCCGCAAAAAACCACCTTAAGGAATCTGATCCAAATTTTTTCCAAATTAATTCAGGCTCAGGATAATTTCTAAGTTTTTTTGATAACTTTACTCCATTTTTATCTAGAACTATTCCATGGCATATACAATTTTTGAATGGGGGTTTATCAAAAATAGCTGTACTTAATACCATCATAGTGTAAAACCATCCTCGTGTTTGACCTATGTATTCGACAATAAAATCTGCAGGAAAATGTGATTCAAACCAACTCTTATTTTCAAAAGGATAATGTACTTGGGCAAAAGGCATAGAGCCAGATTCAAACCAACAATCAAATACTTCAGAGACTCTCTTCATTGTACTTTTTCCAGTTGGATCATCTGGATTTGGCCTAGTTAATTTATCTATAAAAGGTCTATGAAGATTTGTTGGCTTTACCTGAAAATCTTTTTCAAGATCTTCCAAACTTCCATATACATCAACTCGTGGATATTTTGGATCATCTGATTTCCAAACTGGGATAGGTGAACCCCAAAACCTGTTTCTACTTATTGACCAATCTTTTGCACCTTCAAGCCATTTTCCAAATGTACCTTCTTTTATATGATTTGGGACCCAATTAATCCCTTGATTCAATTCAACCATCCTTTCTTTAAATGAAGAAACATTTACATACCAAGAATTTACAGATTTATATATTAAAGGCTCGTCAGTTCTCCAACTATGAGGATAATTATGTGTGTATTTTTCTTTTTTAAAAAGTGTATTTTTTTCTTGTAGATACAAAATTATTTTTTCATTTGTATCAAAAACATTGATTCCGTAATAATCAGTTACTTCTTTCGTAAATCTACCTTGATCATCTACAGGACACACTAATTGTATGTTATTTTCTTCACAAACTATTTGATCATCTTCACCAAAGCCTGGTGCCATGTGGACAATTCCTGTCCCTTCTTCAGTATTAACAAAATCTGCAGATAACACGCGAAATGAATTTTTATTAGCTTTAAAATAAGAGAAAATAGGTTCATATTTTGTTCCCAAAATCTTTTCACCTTTGATTTTTTTAATAATTTTCATATCTTTTAGTTCTTCAGTGAAATTTTCCAAAACATTAGAAGCAATGATAAAATTTTCATTGTTTTTGGTGATTAGTGAATAATCTATATTTTTCCCAACTGCACATGCTAGATTGGAAGGTAAAGTCCAGGGTGTGGTAGTCCAAGCTAATAAGTAGGATTTATGATTATTGTTAAAATCTAAATTTGTTTCTGTGATTTCAAATTTAACAGTTACAGCAGGATCGATCCTCTCTCTGTATGAATCATCTAGCCTTGTTTCAAAATTTGACAGAGGAGTTTCTGCTTTCCACGAATATGGCATAACCCTATCTTTTTCATAAATCAATCCTTTATCCCAAAGTTGTTTAAATGCCCACATGACGGATTCCATATAATTCAAATCCATAGTTTTATAATCATTGACAAAATCTACCCATCTTGCTTGTCTTCCTACCGTTATTTCCCATTCTTTTGTATATTTCATAACAGATTCTTTGCAATGGTTATTGAAATTTTCCACTCCAAATTCTTGTATCTGTTTTCGACCAGAAATTCCTAATTCTTTCTCTGATTCCATCTCTGCTGGTAAACCGTGACAATCCCAACCAAATCTTCTATCAACTTTATTACCCATCATAGTTTGAAATCTTGGAATTATATCTTTTACAAATCCTGTCAGTAAATGACCATAATGAGGAAGTCCATTTGCAAAAGGAGGGCCATCATAAAATACAAACTCCTTCGAATCCTTTCTATTTGATAAGGATTCCATAAAAGTTTTTTCTTTATTCCACTTAATAAGAATTTCTTCCTCAATATCAGGGAATGAAACGGAAGATTCAATTTCTGGATAATATTTTTTGTTTTCTAAAGATTTCATTTAAACTTTATTCCCAATAATCCTTAGATATAGTTTCTATTACTTCTTGATTTTCCAGTTCAACACCAGCATCAGATCTTTTTTTTGTGATATCTTCACGTTTCGTTAGTACTTCAAATTTTGATGGGTCTTTAACTTTTGTAACGTCATACACTTTAGGTTTATCAGAGTTAGTGCCTGCCCAAAGTATTTTTGTACCTAGCTCATTCAAGTCAGGTTCAATCTCTTTGTACATTTTGAACCAAGCATCAAAGCCTTTAGTAATTTTAAAAGTTGATAAGAATTTCATTTATATTTATATCCTCCTTATGTATTTTATAATTTTACAATTGAATGGTATAAAAATACTATAAATTAAATACTGATATTGGATTGTAAGAAAAAATATGTTTTTTTTCTATGTCAGTTAAATAATCTGTTTGTTTCAAACATTTATTCAAATCGATTAATGGAAAATCAGAAGCAAATAAAATTTTGTTAATAGATGAACTTAAGATTGATGTTCTATATATACTTTTATCATAAAGAAAAGGTTGAGCAGCACTGTCATAATATACATTGGTGAATATTTTTTTTATTTCTGGCATTTGTTCATAAAAAACTAAACCACCACCAAAATGAGAAAATATGAAAATATTATCTTGATTTTTTTCTACTAATTTAAACAAAAATTTGGGATATGACCTTCCCTTTCCTCTATATTTGTGACCTAGAGGTTCGGAACCATGAATAATTATTGGCAAATTATAATGTAAAGCTATTTTTAAAATATTATTAAAAATTTTGTTATCCAAAATATTTTCTAAATTATTAATGTGTAATTCTCCTATCCCTTTTACACCTTTGGATATACATCTTAAAAGTTCTTCTTCAGATTTTTTTGAATTTATATCTAAACTACAAAAAGGTATTATTTCCTCTGGGAATTGTTTTTTTGAAAGTAAGATATAATCATTAACCATGATTGCTAATTCGTGATTAGTCCAACCAAAACCAGCAGTTACTGATTTATTTATACCATTTTTTTGCATTTGCTTAATTAATTGTTCTGCTTGAACAATTTTGGTATTTTTATCAAAAAAATCATTAAAAATAGAATCTAATCTTTTAAATTGATTTAAATTTTTTGAAATTTCTTCAGGGAGTATGTGAGTAAGTGAATCAATTATCATTTTATTATTCTTTTTTTTATTTATAATTTAATAATTATGACAAAAAATAAAATTGATAGTAGTAAATTTGGTGAAGTTTTTATCACAAAAACTTCACCTGAAAATGTTATTAATGATTATCATGAATTGCTCTCTAAAGCTAAAATACATAAGAAATTTAACCTTAATACCCATACTTTACTTAAAGCTAATATTTCTTGGCAACATTATTTTCCTGCTTGTTCAACTGCTCCTTGGCAATTAGATGGAGTTATACGAGGACTTAGGTCTCTTAATTTCAAGAAACTAGAAGTTGCACATAATGGAACAGTAGTTGTAAATGCAACAGAAGGTAAAATAAACAATGGTTTTTATGCAATTGAAAATGATTTGTCTATTCCCAGTACAATTCTAGATCAACCTGATCAAGAATGGGTACAGTATAGACCAAAAGAGAAAATGATTGTGTTGGATAAAATATATAAAGATGGAATATTAATACCCAAGAAACTAATCGGAACCAATATAATTCACCTTCCAACAGTCAAGACACATGTTTTTACGACAATAACAGGTGCTATGAAGAATGCATTTGGAGGACTATTACATCAAAATAGACACTGGGCTCATAGAGATATACACAACACTTTGGTTGATCTTTTAAAAATACAGTATGAAATTCATCAGAATATATTTGCTGTAATGGATGGTACATTTGCTGGAGATGGACCAGGTCCAAGAGCGATGAATTTTAAGGAGAAAAATATACTTTTGGCTTCTTATGACCAAGTAGCTATTGACGCAATTGCTGCCAAATTAATGGGCTTTGATCCAATGAGTATTCCGAAAATCAGAATCGCACATGAAAATGAATTAGGAATTGGGAACCCAAGGGATATAAAAATTACGGGAAATTCTATAGAAAAAATAAACTGGGGGTTTACTGATACGAAGAACACATTTGCCAGTCGAATTCAAAAATTAATTTATTGGGGGCCATTGAGGCCCTTGGAAAAATTTTTATTACGTACATTTTTGGTTAACTTTTCATTTATGGCTTCAAATTTATATCATAATGTTTACTGGTTGAAATTTATAGGAAAACGAAGAATACGAGATGCTTTTGATACTCAGTGGGGGAAACTACTAAAAAACTATAAAATCATAAAACCATAAGGAGATCAATAGTTCAATTTTTTTATGAAGTTTCCATTAAGAAGTTATACGAACTTAATGCTGCAATCGCCCCTTGAGATGCAGCAGTAATAGTTTGTTTTAAATTAGAACTGTTTGTGATGTCTCCTGCCGCATAGATGCCTTCAATATTTGTTCTTTGATCTTTATCAACTATGATTTCATTAGTTTGTGAATCTAATTTTATATTTAATTTTTTCGGTATTTCAATTCTAGGATCAGCTCCTGCTTCAATCATTAACCCATGTGTAGCAAAAATTTTTTCACCCTTAAATTCATTCTCTAGTTTTACTTTCTCTAATCCTTTTATTTCATCTCCAATCAATTCAACAACAGTATTATTTAGGATTAATTTAATATTATGAGTGCTATTTAGAGTATCAATTAATATTGGTTCTGGCCTCCATAGTTTTTCTCCTCTATATACTAAGAAAACAGTTTTAGCATATTTCGAAAGTAAAATTGAACCTTCTACTGCAGCATTTCCTCCACCAATAACTATCGCCATATCCTTGTTTTTATATAAAGGTGCATCACAAGTTGAACAATAAGAAATTCCTTTTCCTATCCATTCTTCTTCATTTTTCAGACCTAATTTTCTTCGTTCTCTTCCTATAGCTAAAATAACTGATTTGGCATATATTGTTTCGTTATTTTCAAGATAACAAGTAAATGACCCTTCAGTTTTTTCAATAGAACTTACATTTGATTCTATAATTGGGACATCTAAATTTATTACCTGATTTTTAAACTCAAGCATTAGATCAAATCCATCAATTTCTGCGTTTCCAGGGTAATTTTCTATAATGCCTCCTATCGCAGTTTCACCTCCGAATTCTTGACCTACAATTACTGTTTTCATTTGATATCTTGCAGCATAAAGTCCTGCAGCGTATCCTGCAGCTCCCTGACCAGCAATTAACAAGTCTATTGATTTATTATTTGAATTTTCCATAAAACTTTTCTTATTTTAGATAATAAAAGATAATTTTTGAATATGTATTTTATAAGTTTAGAATACTAATTATATTATAATTACTATAAATTGTAGTAGAGGAGCAGATTTAACATGGGGGAACTTAATGGTAAAGTTGCTATAGTTACTGGAGCCGGCAGATTGAGAGGTATCGGAAGAGCTGCGGCTGTAGCATTAGCTAAACTAGGTGCGGACATAGTGGTTACAGGAACAGGTAGAAATCCTGAAACATTTCCAGATGATGAGAAAACTATAGGCTGGAAAGACATTGAGAGTGTTGCTGAACAGGTAAGGGCTTTAGGGGTTAGGGCTCTTCCATTGGTGTCTGATGTTACAAAAAAGAGCGATGTACTAAGGATGGTAGATAATACTATAAAAGAATTTGGAAGAATTGATATTTTAATAAATAATGCTGCATACGCGAGAGCAGAAGATAGAGTTCCAATTTTAGAATTAAGTGAGGAATCTTTTGCTAAAGTAATGGACATTAAGGTTACAGGCACATTCTTTTGCACAAAAGCTGTTATTAGACACATGATAGATCAAGGAGAAGGAGGCAAAATAGTTAACATTTCTTCTACAGCTGGGAAAAAAGGATCAGCAAATACTTTGGCATACAATGGAGCTAATTTTGCGATAGTAGGAATGACTCAATCAATGGCTAGAGAGTTAGGACCATACAATATAAATGTAAATGCTGTTTGCCCAGGTGCTGTTGATACTCACAGAATGGATATACTCGGAAGAGGTGAAACATGGACAAATATGGCTCAAGTGACTCCTATTGGTAGAAACGGAACAGATGATGAAGTTGGAGAGTTCTGTGCATATCTGTGTACCGAAGCAGCTTCATGGATTCATGGACAATCAATCAATCAAAACGGGGGATCAGTTATGGAGCACTAAATCTTTTTATTAAGATTTAATAACAGTTTTCTAATTAATTTTTTATATTGGAGTAAATTTGATGAATAATAAAATAGAAGTTATAGATAATGGAAATGTTTGTTCTCCTAAAGGATTTACTTCGGGATCAATTTTCTCTGGTATCAAATCACCAGGGCAAGACAAAAAAGATATTGGAATTATTTTTTCAGAAAAACCATGTGTCTCAGCTGGTACTTTTACTCAAAATTCAATTGTTTCTCCATCAGTTAGTTGGACAAGAAATATTATAAATTCTGAGAATATTCAAGCTATTGTCGCAAATTCTGGATGTGCTAATACCGCAGTTGGGATTCAAGGGTTAAAAGATGCAGAAGAAATGGCTAAAATTACATCAAAAAAACTAAATATTAATATTAATTCAATTGCCGTAGCATCAACAGGAATAATTGGAGTAGAGTTACCAATGGCTTTAATGAGAAAATACATACCAAAAATAGAATTATCTTCTAACGGAGGACATGGTTTCGCAAATTCTATTCTAACAACTGATAAAAGGACAAAAGAGATAGCTTTTTCTATCAAAATTCATAATAAGGAAGTGAAAGTAGGAGGAGTTGCAAAAGGTTCAGGGATGATTCACCCTAATATGGCAACTATGTTATCTTTTATTACTACAGATGTTGATATAGAAAAAGTATCTCTTCAGAAAATTATAAAATCTGCAGTTAAAAAATCTTTCAATCAAATAAGTGTTGATGGAGACCAATCAACAAATGATACTGTATTAATTATTGCTAATGGATTAGCGAATAATAATAAATTAAATGATTTAAGTAGTGAAGAAACTAAATTATTTTCAACTGCAGTTCAAAAAGTCTGTACTTTTTTAGCAAAAGAAATAGCTAAAGATGGAGAAGGCAATAATAGATTAATAGAAACTGAAATTATTGGTGCAAAAACAAAAAATGATGCACTACTAGCTTCGAGGTATGTAATATCATCTAATTTAGTTAAAACAGCTGTATATGGAAGAGATCCTAACTGGGGTAGAATTATTATGGCTATAGGAGCTTCTCAAATTGACCTGATTGAATCCAAAATAGATATTTTTGTCAATGACATTCAAATAGTAGCTGAAGGAGTTGCTATATCATATAATCATCAAAGTATTGTAATTGCTATGGGAGAGGAAGTAATTAGATTTAAAATCAACCTTAATATCGGGAATAAATCTGCTAAAGCATGGGGTAGTGAACTTACAGAAGAATATGTAATATTTAATTCTGCTTATACGACCTAAATTATATAATGAAAACTTCAAAAAATAATATTTCAGTCATAAAAATAGGTGGTTCAACACTGGGTGAAACTGATAGCACCTTTGAAGATATAGAAAAACTTTACAAAAAAGGTTGGAACATTGTACTTGTTCATGGTGGAGGTAGAGAGATTTCAAATTGGTTAAATAAGCAGGGTGTTGAACCAGAATTTGTAGATGGATTGAGGAGAACAGATCAAAGAACTCTTGACGTGGTTATTTCGGTTCTTTCAGGGAAAATTAACTCCGAAATAGTAATTGAATTACAAAATTTAAACATAAAAGCTGTTGGTATTTCAGGTTCTTCTGGTCTTATTTCTGCAAAACAGCTCAGCAAAAAACTTGGTTTTGTTGGCGAGATTGTTTCTTGCAAAACTGAGCTTTTATTTTCTTTATTTGAAAATGGATTTTTACCAGTAGTTTCTCCTTTAGCATTAGCTTGTGATAAAAAGAAACAAATTTATAACATTAATGCTGATACAGCAGCTGGAGTTTTGGCTAAAAATTTAAATGCAAATAATATTATATTTCAGACAGATGTATCAGGAGTGCTCGATTCAAATAGAAGAGTAATTCCACAAATGACAAAATTGCAAGCATTAGATTTGATTAATTCTGGAATAGTTCAAGGAGGAATGATACCTAAAATCAGAGCTTGTGTTGATGCTTTGGGGACTGTTTCAACTGGAAAAATTATTGATGGAACTATACGTGGAAACTTATTAAGTGCATTCACTAATGATAATATTGGTACTAGAATAGTATAAAGTTGAAATAAATTTGGAGTGTTAAATGCTTTCTTCCCAAGAATATAAAGATTTGGAAAAAAAATACTACATGCAAGTTGTTAATAGGATGCCACCCGTTTTGATCAAAGGGAAGGGAACTATTGTTACAGATACTGATGGAAATGATTATCTAGATTTCACTGCAGGATGGGCAGTTTTAAATTTAGGACATTCTCATGAATCAGTAACTAAAGCAGTGAGTGAGCAAGCTGGGAAGATAATGCAAATGAGTAACCTTTTCTATACTATTCCCCAATTATCTTTAGCTAAAACAATTGTTGATAATTCAGACGTAGATAAAGTATTCTTTTGTAATTCTGGCGCTGAAGCGAATGAAGGAGCTTCTAAATTAGCAAGAAAATGGGGAAAATTGAAATTAAATGGAGCATATGAAATTATTACTACATTAAATTCCTTTCATGGTAGAACCCAAGCAATGATGGCGGCTACTGGTCAGCCTCATTATCAAAATAATTGGAAACCCTTAATGCCTGGGTTTGTAAACGTTGAATATAATAATTTAGATGAAATCAAGAATGCATATAACAAAAATACTTGCGCAGTATTAATCGAACCAGTTCAAGGAGAGGGGGGAGTAAATATCCCCGATGAAGGATATTTAAAATCTGTTCAGGAGTTTTGCAGATCAAAGAATATATTATTTATGTTGGATGAAGTTCAAACAGGAATGGGTAGATTAGGGACTTTATTTGGTTATCAGAGCTTTGATGGAGTTGAACCAGATGTTATGACATTAGCAAAAGCTTTAGGATCCGGTGCTCCATTAGGAGCTTTTTGTACAAAAGACTTCTGCTCAGTTCTAGAACCAGGAGACCATGGTTCTACATTTGGAGGAAATGCTTTAACAACCTCAGCAGGAGCAGCCGCTGCAGATTATATGGTAAAAAACAATATTCCAACAATGGCTCGTAATTCAGGAATTTATATGAGAGAAAAACTAACAAATTTAAAAGAAACAGTTGATCAGATTACAGAAATAAGAGGTATGGGATTATTGATAGGCGTAGAAATGCAACAGGAAATTTCAGCAAAAATAGTTGGAGAAGCAGTAAATAAAGGATTATTAATTAATGCAGTAAGACCTAATATGATTAGATTTATGCCTCCATTAAATGTTTCAAAAGAAGAAATTGACCAAGCTGTTTCTATATTAGAATCAATATATAAAACTTTATAAGAAAAATTATGTCAAAAGGGAAATGTATATTAGCTTATAGTGGAGGAATGGATTCAACTATTTCTGTGGTTTGGATAAAGGAAAAGTACGATTTAGATGTAATTACCTTGACTGTCGATCTTGGCGCAGGTCCTGAAATAGAAGGAGTAAAGGAAAAAGCGAAGCAAGCAGGCGCTGTTGAGGCCATTGTTTTAGATGTAAAAGAAGAATTTGTAAAAGACTATATTTTCCCAGCTCTAAAAGCAGGTGCTATGTACGAAAATGTGTATGCTTTATCTACTGCATTAGCCAGACCTTTGATGGCAAAAAAATTAGTAGAAACAGCCAGAAAATTTGGAGCAGGATATGTATCACATGGATGTACGGGGAAAGGAAATGATCAAGTTAGGTTTGACACATCAATAAAAACTTTGTCAGGTAATGGAGAATCTCTCGAAATTATAGCTCCTGCAAGAGAATGGGGTATGACAAGAGATGAAGAAAAAGAATATGCAAAAAAAGCAGGTCTAGAACTTCGAGAAATTGGTAAAAACCAAAGAGTATATTCTATAGATAGAAATATATGGGGATTAGCAATCGAAGGAGAAGATTTAGAGGATACTTGGGTTGAGCCTCCTGAAGATGCCTTCTCATGGACAAATAGTTTAGAAAAAGCACCTGATAAACCTGAAATAATAGATATTCAATTCAGAGAAGGTATCCCTGTTTCTATTAATGAAAAAAATATGTCAGGAGTTAAACTAATTGAATTATTAAATAATTTAGCAGGTAAGCATGGTATAGGTAGGGTCGATCATTTAGAAAATAGGCTAGTTGGGATAAAAAGTAGGGAAGTCTATGAAACTCCAGCCGCAGTGGTTTTATATAATTCTATTATTGCATTGGAAACAGCTACTCTGTCCAGAGAACAACAAAGAATAAAATCTTTTTTATCACAAAATTATTCTGATTTAGTTTACGATGGAAGATGGTTTACTATGTTGAGAGAAAATATTCAAACATTTATGAATAGTGTTCAACAATTTTCTACTGGAGATGTTAAATTGAAACTTTATAAAGGATCATGTAATGTTATTGGAAGAAAATCTAAATTTTCTCTTTATGATTATGATATGTCTACCTACTCTTCAACGGATAGTTTTAATCATAGTTCCGCTGTGGGATTTATAGATATCTATTCTTTACCATCAAGAATACAAGCAAAAAAACAAAAATTTAACGATTTATAAGAATTTGACTCATAATAAAAAGAAAAATAATTTTACCCATTCTGTCCAAGGGGAAGAGATCTTTGGTAAGTTTACCAGTTCATTCGAAACAGATATCCATTTGTATGAAGAAGATATTGAAGTATCAATAGCCTACTCCAAAATGCTAAATAAAATTGGGATTTTAAATCAATCAGAAAATCTGAAAATTATAGATGGATTAAAAGAAATAAAGTCCGAGATTTTAAAAGGAACATTTAAATGGGATTATTCTTTAGAAGATATTCACATGAATATCGAAAGTTCACTCTATGCTAAGATCGGTAATGCAGCCGGTAAATTACATACTGGAAGATCTAGGAATGACCAAATTGTAACAGATTCAAGATTATATTTTAAGAAAAAAACCAAAATCATAATTCAGGAATTATTTGACTTACTGAAAGTGTTAGTTGATATAGCAGATAAGAATAAAGAAATAATCATGCCAGGTTATACTCATTTGCAAAAAGGCCAACCGGTTTTATTATCACATTCCATTTTAGCGTATTTTTCTATTCTTTACCGTGATTATGAAAGATTTAGAAAAGCTCTCATAAATATTGATTTTATGCCTCTCGGTTCCGGAGCTTTTGCAGGTGTCAATATACCCATTGATCAAGATTTTCTTCAAAATGAACTAGGCTTTAGCCAAAAAACATCTAATTCTATTGATGCTGTTTCTTCTAGAGATTTTATTTTAGACTTACTTTATTCTTGTTGTTCTTTAATGATAAATTTTTCAAGGATTTGTGAAGAGTTTATAATTTGGAATACGGATGAATTCAATTTTATAAGTTTACCTGAAAAATTTACTACTGGTTCGAGTATTATGCCTCAAAAAAAGAACCCTGACTTTTTGGAATTAATAAGAGCTAAAGCTGGAACGAACTTAGGCACACTCCTATCGCTTTTTACTACTATAAAAGGGCTACCTTTTACTTATAACAGAGATTTACAAGAAGATAGACAGGGAGCAATTCAAACAACAAAAACAGTCATTGAATCTATAAAAATTATGAAAGAAATTTTACGCGAAATGAAGTTCAATTCTGAAAAAATGTTTCAATCAGCAGAGAATTCAAATATTTTAGCGACCGATTTTGCTGATTATTTAGCTTCTAAAAATATTCCATTTAGGGAAGCCTACAACTTAATGAAAGAGATTTCCAATATATTGAAAAGAACCAATAAGAATATTACCGATCTAAATCTTGAAGATTTTCAAAATATTTCTCCAGTATTTACGAATGATGTGATGAAAATAACAATAAAAAGCTCTGTAGAAAAAAGAAATTCATTTGGTGGGACTTCTAGTCAGTCAATAAAAAAGCAGATAAAAGATTCAAAAAATCTTTTGAATAAAATAAGTAATGAAATCAAATAACTTAGTAATTTCTAATAAATTTAATAATTTAGAAATAAAAAATTTAGATCAAATTTATGATGTTTTATGCCAAGGTTATAGTATTTATGTAAATTTACATAAAAAAGATGATAAATTTGTTTTCTCCCCGACAAATAATTCTAAAATTATTATAAGTTCTATAGAAGCTTTTTTTGAAAAATTGGTTAAGTTATTTGATAATGTTGAGAAAAAATTATTAATTTCGATTAATGAGTTAAATCCAGGAATTTTTGAAGTTATTTCTGAAAATTTAAGAAAATATAATCTTTACCAGAATGCTATTTTATTAGGAATGGTTTCTAAATTTTGGGATGTAAGGAGAAGAGTAATAGATACCTCTCCAAGATTAGAAATGGCAGTAGATTATATTCCTAATGAACATTGGAAAATTTAAGAAAGGAAGATTACTAAATTGAAAATTGCAAATATTGAAACCTTTTTTGTTTCTAGATTTCTTGTTGTTAAAGTGACAACAGAAGATGGGTTGGAAGGAATCGGAGAATCATGTTACTGGTCTTATCCAAAAGCTGCTGAAGCAACCATTCATGGTTTTAAAGATTCATTGATTGGAATGAACGCTAATGATATAGAACATATTTGGACTTACTTATGGAGATATAATTCTGCATTTCGAGGTAATAGTATTGGTGGCGCAATAAGTGCAATTGACATGGCTCTTTGGGATATTAAAGGAAAAAGGCTACAAACTCCAGTGTGGAATTTATTAGGAGGTAAAGTAAGAAATAAAGTAAGGGCCATAGCTCAAGGAATAACAGGAAATAATCCTGATGAATATGCAGAAGGTGCAAAAAAAATATTGGATGAAGGATTTACTGCTCTCAAATTTACTCCAATGGCTAAAGAATGGGCTGAAATGAGTTATACAAAAATGATTAAATTTGCAATTGAAAGCGTGGAAGCTGTTAGAGAAACAGTTGGATGGGATTTTGATATAGGAATAGAAATTCATAGAAATATGCAACCTCATGAAGCAATTGTTTTTTGTGATGAAGTTGCTCATTTACGTCCATATTTTATTGAAGACCCTATAGTTCCAGATTCAGTTATTGCAATGGGCGATGTCTCTTCAAAAATGAAACTTCCACTAGCTGTTGGAGAAAGAAATATGGGTATCTGGGAATTTAGAGAATATGCAGAAATAGCAAAACCTGCTTTTTTTAAACCAGATATAGCAGTTGCAGGCGGAATTACTGGAGTAAAAAAAATAGCTACTATCGCAGAAGCACATCATATTAAAATTTCGCCTCATAATTTTCAAGGTCCTATAGCAACAGCAGCTTGTATCGCATTAGGTATTTCCTCTCCATCTTGGGATGTTCAAGAATCAGTGCAAGAAGATCTACCTCCAAGGCGAGATATGACAGATGAAATTATTACGCTTAAAAATGGTTGGTATACTCCATCTGAAAAGCCTGGTTTAGGTTTAAATTTCAATGAAAATGCTCCATCAAAACATCCATTTGATCCAGCACATATACCACCTCCCATTAGAGAAGATGGAAGTGTTGGTTTAAGATAATTTTTTTTAATCTATTTTTAAAATTATTAAATCTTCTAACCTTTAATTTAGATACAATTTATTAATTGATTTCTTGGTTTTTACTATCAGACAAACGAAAATTATATAATCTGATTTGATTTATATTTTCAGTCATATTAGAGTGATAAATATAATATTTTAAGAAAGAAGATGAACTTATGAAAGACTTAAAAAGGCTAATAGCTGACAGAAAAATCAACAAAATAGATTTGCAACTAATAAAATGAAAAACCAATGTATTATAAGTACTTCAATACTCTCATCAAACTTCAAGAATTTACATAGTGAAATAAAAGATATAGAGATTTGTGGAACGGATGAAATTCACATAGATGTTATGGATGGAGAATTTGTTGAAAATTTGTCTTTTGGACTCCCTATAATAAAAACAGTAAGATCAAGTACCAGATTGCCCTTAGAGGCTCATATGATGGTTAATCATCCAATTAAATATATCAAATCTTTTGCAGATGCAGGTATTGACATATTTACTTTTCATATCGAATCAAAATCACCAATTATGAAAACGATTGAATTAATAAAAAAACAAAACCTTAAAGTTGGGATTGCTATTAATCCTGATTCTTCAATTTCACTACTTCAAAAATATATTGATTACATAGATAGAATAATTTTTATGTCAGTTTACCCTGGTAAAGGAGGACAAAAATATATTCAATCAACTGAAGATAAAATGATAGAATTTTTATCTTTAAATAAAAATAAAAATATACTCTTGGGTGTTGATGGTGGGATAAAATCTGAAACAATTAGAGGAGCCTACAACGCAGGAGCTAGATTATTTATTTCTGGAACTGGGATTCTTGATAATGAATTGGGATATTATGGAGCAATAGATCAACTGAGAAGAGCTACTTTAAACTAACACCTTTTTTATCTAGTGTTCTAATTTCTCTAGCGGTTAATTTAACGACATAAACCTTATCATTTATTGTAATTTTTCTTTTTTGTATATTTGGTTTTGAAATTTTTTGTGTTGCATTCAATGCGTGCGATCGGTTATGTCCGAACAGGGGTTTTTTTAGTGGACCCAGCCCCAAATGTTTTCTAGGATTTATAGCCATTATTTGTTCTCTTTTAAAATTTTATATAATCTATTAAAATATCTTTTTTGTATATCTTTAGTTTATCACCAAAATTATAATCTAAAATATAAAAATTATGAAATTAAATAAAGAAATACATCCCAATGACTTAGCAAGTGCTATAAAAAATTTTATTTTCTATTTAAATTTATTCAAAGAAAGAATTAATGATCTAAATGTATTTCCTGTACCTGATGGTGATACCGGAACAAACATGCATTTAACTTTGAAAGATCTAGATAAAATAATAGAAACTCCAACAAGACTTCCGGATTTTTTAAAAGATATTGCTCATACAACACTTATGGGAGCTAGAGGAAACTCTGGTGTGATTTTATCTCAGTTTTTTAAGGCTTTATTAAATTCTTACGAAAAAAATGATTCACTTACTTTAAATTCTTTTTCTGAAACCTTTTTAATAGCAGCTCAGATAACTAGAGAATCACTGCCTAATCCAGTAGAAGGAACAATGTTAACCATTTATGAAGATATAGGTAAAACGATACAAGAAAAAAAAGGAAAGATTGATAATTTTTCTGAATTACTAAAAATTGTTGCTGATACATCAATCAAATCAGTCAAAGAAACACCCAATAAACTGAAAATTTTAAAAGATGCTGGAGTGGTAGATTCTGGAGCATTAGGATTAGCTATAATGTTTAATTCTTGGTATTTTTCAATTGATAAAGATATTTCTATAGAATACCAACTAGAAAAAGTTTACGAAAAAATGATAGAAGGAATGTCTCGCAAAGTTTCTGAATCTTTTCTTTCAAATGTTGAGGAATTAGAATGGGGGAATTGTACAGTTTTCACTATAAAAGGCTCGGATTTAGATATAAAGAAAGAAAGAAAAAAAATAGCTAATTTTGGAGAATCTACTGTTATAACTGGTGATAAAAATTTACTTAAAATTCATATTCATGTTGAAGAAACTGAAAGCATTCTAAAATATGCAAAATCCATTGGAGAAGTTGACAATCTATTTATTCAAAATATGGATGAACAAACTAGGAATCTACAAAATAATCAATTAGATATTGATGAATCCAATAATTTGGAAGTCGAAACAGCATTAATAAGCGTATGCGAAGGGAATGGAATAGTTAATTCGTTTTTAGACGCTGGAATGGGAGGAGTAAAGATTGTCATAGGAGGGGGAACAAATAACCCCAGTGTTAAGGAAATTCTAGACGTTATATCTAAAATCAAATCATATAACATAATAATTTTACCTAATGATTCTAACGTAATGCCAGTAGTAAAAGAGGTAATTAATATGAACTTGGATAAAAATATTTTTATACTAGAAACTACATCAATCCAAGAAGGAATTGTTGCAACCTTTAACTATGATTCAGACCTTAATTATGATGAAAACATAAAAAACATGGAAGAAGCAGTAAAATCTTCAGAATACGCCTCTATAACCAAGGCGACAAGAGATGTAACTATAAATGATATCAAAATAGATAAAAATGATTATATGGTTTTTAAGAATTCAAAAATAAATGGATCTTATAAAAATTTGGAACAAGCACTTCATGAAATTATAGTAGATCTATATTCAAGAAAAGATCTTATAACTTTGTTTGTTGGTGATCAATCTATTAAAGACAACTATAATGATATTGAAGAGAAACTAAATAATGATTTTGACAGTAAAGAAATTGTAATTTTAGATGGAAATCAAAAATATTATAATTATCTTTTATTAGCTGAATGACAGGAGTGAAAAATGCCCAAAATAGCAATAGTTACTGATAGTACATCAGATTTACCTAAAGAAATAGCAAAAAAATATAATATAACGATTGTTCCATTAAATGTACATTTTGGAGATGAAACACTTTTAGACGGAATTGATATCAATTCTAAACAGTTTTTTCATAAATTAGTTGAATCAGAATATCATCCCCAAACTTCTCAACCATCAGTTGGAACTTTTTTAAAAACTTATGAAACTCTGTTGAAGAATTATGATAGTATTCTTTCCATTCATATTTCAAGTAAACTTAGTGCAACTTATAATTCTGCCTTACAAGCAAGTAATGAATTGTCTTCGACTAATAAAAATATTACAGTTTTGGATAGTTTAACTGGAACTGTAGCACTAGGAGCTATCGTTACAAAAATAGCTAAAATGAATAAAGAAAATGAATCTATGGAAAATTTAATTCAAGAATCTAATAGTTTATTTAGTAAAAATGAATTTTTTGGATTTGTTCCTACGTTAGAATATCTAGCTAAAGGAGGCAGAATCGGAAAAGCTCGTGCATTTATGGGCTCTTTATTAAAAGTAAAACCGATGCTGTCCTGTGTTGATGGTTTAATAGATTCGGTTGGTAAAGTGAGAACATTAGAAAAAGGGATGGAATTTCTAATTGAAAAAATGAATGATCACAAAGTAGAATCACTTTTTATTGTTCATGCAAATTCTGAAGATAGAGCAAAAATACTTTTTGATAAAGCAAAAGAGTCTATAGATCCTGCAAAAATAGAAATTGCTGAATTTGGACCTGTTGTAGGGACTCACGTTGGCCCAGGAGCTTTTGGAATAGGTTTTATCATCGAATAATTATTTTAGATGTCTAATACTATAGTTGAATTGAAAAAATTTCATTCAATTCTTGTGAATGAATATGAAAATGGATTGAATGATGAATCTGTTGAGCAAGGACTTGATGCTTATCTTAATAATTTGGATGATAATTTTTATTGGGTAAAATCTATTTATCCTCTTTCTAACAAAAAATATAAAAATTTAGGGATAGGTGAACGTCATATTTGGATAAAAAATAGTTTAGCAAAAATACAATATGAAACACGTAGACTACTATTTGAAGAAGAAAAAAAAGAAAAACTTGAAAATCTCTCTCTTGAAACACCACTTGATGAAATACCTTTTATTCCCAAAAAATTTATAAATAAATTTCCAAATATCAACATATTTAATTTACTTGATCTTATATATCATTTTCCTTATAGATATGAAGACTATACAAATATAAGAAAAATTGTACATCTAAAAGAAAACGACTCAGTATCCATAATAGGTGAAGTGAAAAAGTCTATTTTATTACCAAATAAAAAAGGTCCAAGAGCTACTAGAATTAGTATTTCAGATGGTAGTGGGTTTATATCTGCTACTTGGTTTAGGCAACCCTATCTAATAAAAAACTTTAAAATAGGCACTAAAGTAGCATTAGCAGGGAGAGTAACAAAATGGAAGAACTATTTACAATTTGACAACCCATATTTTGAAAATATCAATGATTTTGATAGCAATGGAAATATAAAATATGCAAAATATTTACTACCTTATTACCATTCCACAGAAAGATTGCCTCAATTATCAATAAGAAAGGCTATTTCAATGGCATTAAAAACAGGCTTGGCACAATTAGATGATTTTTTGCCCAGTGAAATACTTAAAAGAAATGATTTATTTACATTAAAAAAATCCGTTTTAAACGCTCATTTCCCTAAAAATAATGAACAAAAAGAGAAAGCATTAAAGAGCTTTGCATTTCATGAGTTTTTTTTGTCTCAGCTATCAGTCAAACTACGAAAAAAAATAAGAGAGGAAACTTTAAATTCAAAGCCGATTTTAAATTTTGAATCCAATTTAAAAAAGATAATTAATTTTTTCCCTTACGAATTAACTATTGATCAAAAAAAATCTTTAAAAGAAATAGGAGAAGATTTATCATCAAATATTCCTATGGCAAGATTATTACAAGGTGAAGTTGGTTCTGGGAAAACAATAATTGCTTTATTAGCCCTTATTTGTACTTCTATGGAAAATCAACAGGGGATTTTACTTGCTCCAACCGAAGTTTTATCAGAACAACACTTCATGAATATTTGTAACTTACTTGGAGCCAAAAATAATTTCGGAACACAAGAAAATATTAAAATAGCCACAATTAAATCTGAAAAACAATTAAAAATAGGACTCTTGACTGGTTCTTTAAATGAAAAGTTAAAATATCAAACGAGAAAAATGATTGAGGATCATGAAATTGACATTATTATAGGAACGCATGCTTTATTAAATGAAGATTTATCAATAAAACACTCAGGTTTAGTAGTAATCGATGAGCAGCAGAGATTTGGAGTACAACAAAGAACAGCTTTGTTGGATTATGATCCAATACCAAACATGTTAGCAATGTCTGCTACACCAATCCCTCGTACTTTAGCATTGACAGTATATGGGGATTTATCTTTGTCTACCATAAAAACTCTACCAATTCAATCTAGAGCTTCAGTTGATACTATATGGTTGAAAGGAAATGAAGAAAACCGAATTTTTGAACTTATTGAAAAAGAAATAGAAAAAAAATCACAGGTATTTTATGTTTGTCCTTTCATTGAAAATTCAAATGTCTTAAATGTAGCGTCCGTTGTAGAAGAATTTGACAAAATAACAAAAAGTTTTTTGTCTAAATATAGGATTGCATTATTGCATGGGAAAATGAAGATGGAAGAAAAGCAAAGAATAATGGAAAAACTAAGAAATGGGGACATAGATATTTTAGTGACCACACCAATAATAGAAGTAGGAGTGGATATACATAATGCTACGCTCATGATTATTTATTCAGCCGATAGATTTGGAATTTCTCAATTACATCAACTAAGAGGTAGAATTGGTAGAGGTGAAAAACAAGGAAAATGTATTCTTTATACTAATGAAGAATTAAATGAATTTTCAGAAATGAGACTTAATGCTGTCGTTAACTCTAATGATGGATTTCAATTATCTGAAGAAGATTTGAAAATACGGGGTCCAGGAGAAATAGAGAGAACAAAGCAAAGTGGTTGGCCTGAATTTAGAATAGCAGATCCAAGTGACATAAATTTAATTGAATCGGTCAATAAAGAATCAGAAATTATTATAAAAAATGATCCAGATTTGATTTCTAAAGATAATGCGTTAATAAACAAATTAATAAATAAATCTCTTTCAAATAAAATTAATTTGAGTTAGATATATATAAGTATGAATATAAGAAACAAAAACTATAAACCAATAGGACTTTGGGCTAAAATTCCTCATGGTATATGGATTAGAGAAGCCACTAGTGTTTCAGTAGACAGTATGGATAATGTCTATATTTTTAATAGAGGAAATATTCCTATATTAAAGTTTGATACTTATGGAAACCTTATTGATAAATGGGGAACCGAAGATCCTTACAGTGAAATAACAACCAAAGAATTAAGGCCTGGAGTAAAGCTCCAATCTTGGAGTGGTTCTAATTTTACTAGGCCTCATTCGATTCGAATAGATCATGATGATCATATGTGGCTTGTGGATGATAGCGGAAATATGATTTCTAAATATGATCTATCATTTAACTTGAAATTACAAATAGGTGATGGGAATCCTTCTGAAAGAGAGAGTGGAATTCCTTTTAATCGACCTACCGATGTGACAATAAGGGAATCTACAGGAGAAGTTTTCATCAGCGATGGTTACGGAAATTCAAGAATTCATCACTTCGATCCAGAAGGAAAATTAATTAAAAGCTGGGGAGAATCAGGTACCATGCCTGGAGAATTTTCTTTGCCTCACAATTTAGTTATGATAAACGATCAGGAATTGCTTGTTTGTGATAGAGAAAATCATAGAGTACAAATTTTTCATATTAACGGAGAATTTATTAGAGAATGGCATGTACATAAAGCTGTTGCAGTTACCGTCGATAAGGAAGGAAAAATTTACATAGCTGAACAAGGCCCTCCACCTGTTCAAAAAGGTGTAAAAAATCTAGGTCATAGTGTAGGCATATGGAACGATAAAGGACAACTCATTGAGAGATTAGGATCAGAATTACCAGGTGAAAAACATGATCAGTTTTTATGGCCACATTCTATAGCAGTTAATTCGAAGGGTACAATTTACGTTGCAGAAGTATCTTTTGTAGAAGTAGGTAGAACGTTAGATCCACCTCGAGAAATGGCGAGTTTTAGGGTTTGGGAAAAATTATCTAACAACTAAGTTTAGCAATTTATTTTCAATGTAAATTTTTTTTATTATTTCTTTATCAGATAAATATTTAGATATTTTTTTTGAGGTAATAATATTTTCCATTATTTCTTCAATGGAAGTGTTAACTTCTAATTTTATTTGGTCTCTTAATTTACCATTAATTTGTACTATTAGAGTATAATCATTTCTTTCTATCAATTTTTCATTGAATGTGGGATTATTTTGTAGATGTATTGATCCTTTTTCTCCTAATCTATTCCATAATTCTTCAGATATATGAGGACAT
>Ga0257111_1000101_pt1 | contig 32642 bp, 33 predicted proteins | sample LP_taG_6_FD_191567 | JGI IMG/M metagenome (GOLD analysis project Ga0257111, IMG submission 191567) | Marine microbial communities from Northeast Subartic Pacific Ocean, Canada - LP_J_2015_P26_500m | ecosystem: Environmental > Aquatic > Marine > Oceanic | place: Canada: Northeast Subartic Pacific...
ATATAATCACGCACTCCAGTACCATCAGCCGTATCATGCGTATCACCATAAACTTCCACATTTTTTCGTATCTTATTTGCAGTTTCCATAATTATGGGTAATAAATTAGCAGCATTTTGTTCAACACGTTTAATTCTACCTTTATCATCATATCCTGCAGCATTAAAAAATCTAAATATCACATAGTTTAACTTCCCTAATTTCGCATACCACTGAATCAAGTTTTCAATTACTAACTTAGTATAACCATAAAAATTGATTGGATTTAAGGCGTGATTCTCATCTATAGGTAGATAACTCGGATATCCGTATACTGCAGCTGTAGATGAGAAAACTAGATTCTTAATCCCATGTTCTAGCATTACGTTTAGCACATTAACGCTCCCATTAATATTGTTATTAGAATATTTTGATGGAAGTTCCATTGATTCACCTGCAGCTTTATAAGCAGCAAGATGAACAACTAAATCAAAATTATCTGATAAAGATTTTTTTAAATGATTTAAATCCAAGGTGGATCCTTTAATAAATTTTGCTTGTTCATCAATATTTTCTTTAGACCCTGCCGAGAGATCATCATAAACCGTTACTTCATGACCAGCATCTAATAACTGTATAGATACATGGGATCCTATATAACCAGCTCCTCCAGTAATAAATATTTTCATTAAAATATCCCTTCTAATTCTTTTTCTAATTTTTTGATTTCATCACGTAGTTTTGCAGCTTTTTCAAATTCTAAGTCATCTGACGCCTCTAACATTTCTTTTCTCATCATCTCAAGCGCTAACTTCTTATCCATTTTTGAAAAATCGTCTCCTTTACGGTTTACAACTGTATCATAATTATCATATTGAAAAGAATCAGCTACTGAAGTACTAGATAAAATATTTTCTGTAGATTTATAGATTGTAGTTGGTGTAATCCCTTCTTTTTTGTTGTATGTCTCTTGTATTTTTCTTCTACGTTGCGTTTCATTGATTAAATATTCCATTGCATTAGTAATTTTATCTGCATAAAGTATAACAGAACCATCTTGATGACGAGAGGCTCTCCCGGCAACTTGCATTAATGATGTATGACTTCTCAAAAAACCTTGCTTATCAGCATCCAGAACAACAACTAGTGAAACTTCAGGAAGATCCAAGCCCTCCCTAAGTAAATTAATTCCAACAAGAATATCAAATTCCCCTAATCGAAGATCTCTTAAGATTTTAACTCGTTCGAGAGAGCCAATATCACTATGTAGATATCGAACGCGAAGATTCACACCCCTGAGATATTCACATAGATCTTCTGACATACGTTTCGTTAAAGTAGTAATTAGTGTGCGTTCATTTTTATTTGCTCTTAGTCTAACTTCACCAATAATATCATCTATTTGACCTTCTGTCTTTCTTACTTCTACAATAGGATCAAGTAATCCAGTAGGGCGAATAATTTGTTCAACTACTTCCCCACCACATAATTCAAGTTCTTTATCCCCTGGAGTTGCTGAAACATGTATAATTTGGTTTTGTAACGGTAAAAATTCATTTATCTGTAAAGGCCTATTATCCAATGCGCTCGGCAAACGAAATCCATGTTCTACTAAAACTTCTTTGCGCGCTCTATCACCATTATACATGCCCTTTATTTGAGGAAGAGTAACATGTGATTCATCAATAATTGTAAGAAAATCAGGTGGAAAAAAATCTATTAATGTATAAGGTCTATCTCCGGCTTGTCTATCTGAAAAATATCTAGAATAATTTTCGATTCCAGAACAATAACCTACCTCTAACATCATTTCTAAATCAAAATTAGTTCTTTGCTCTAATCTTTGAGCCTCTAACAGGCCCCCATCTGAACGTAACTCTTCTAATCTCTGAGTTAATTCTTCCCTGATATCTAATACTATTTGTTTTATAGTTTGCTGATCAGTAACAAAGTGTTTTGCTGGATAAATAAATTCATTAGCCATTTCCTTCAAGACTTCTCCAGTTAAAGGATTAAATCTCGATATAGAATCAATGGTGTCACCAAACATTTCTAATCTAACGCCAATATCTTCATAAGCTAAATAAATTTCAATAATATCACCACGGACACGAAATGTTCCTCTTTCAAAAACCACATCATTACGATTATAATGAATATTTACGAGTTTGCGAAAAAGCTCTCTTCTATTTAAGTGCATTGATTTTTTAACCTGAATCACCTTGTCTTGGTATTCAGTTGGAGAACCAATACCATAAATACAAGATACAGAGCTAATGACAATCACATCTTTTCTAGCTAATAATGAACTTGTAGCTTTTAGGCGCATAATATCGATTTCTTCATTAATCGACATATCCTTTTCTACAAAGGTGTCTGTTACAGGTAGATATGCCTCTGGTTGATAATAATCATAATAACTTATAAAATATTCTACAGTATTATGGGGAAATAATTGTTTGAATTCTCCATATAATTGAGCTGCTAAGGTTTTATTATGAGATATAATTAAAGTAGGCCGTTGTAATTGTTGAATTACATTCGCTATTGTAAATGTTTTTCCTGAACCTGTTATCCCTAATAACGTTTGATGCTTGGTATCATCTTTTAGACTAGATACAAGGGCATCGATAGCTTGAGGTTGATCGCCGCTAGGTTGAAATTCACTAATTAAATTAAACTCTGTCATATTGGCAAAATTACGACGATATATTTAATGGTGTCAATGGCAGATACTAAATATTTTTTTCTTTACTTCGTATATATTATTTTACATAAATATAGATACTGTTAAACTAATTTGATAAATACGGTTTTTGGTTCATAAATATTTTATATACTGGTATTATTATACCATCTGCAATCTGGATTTATCTTACGTTTGCAATGATTAATAATCTATCACCTTTTTTGTGGCTAGTTGTTCGACTTGTTTTATTCACCGTTGGATTTTCTTCTTTGATATTACTTTCTTCATTTTTTATGTCAAATTTTGAAAAAACTAATTGGCTTTATATAGCTAGCATTATCGGTTTATCCTTTTTTTGTATACAGACAATACTGTTAGATGCAATAATATGGCCATATTATTTTCCATAATAATATTTTATAGTTCAATACTACCTATTTCTAATTTTATTGATTAATATTACTTTCTAACGTATAGCATTATTGAATATTTATCTAAATGATAAAATAATCTTTGGAGTAAAAGAATTATGATAAAAAAATATATATTAGTTTTCACTTTATTGGTAACGATAGGACCTCAACTTTATGGACAGGCATATAGAGGTTATGGGGGTTATATGCTTGGTCTTTGGTCTATCGATTGGAGTAAGCTTAATAATCAAATTACAGAACTCAATGTAGATAATTTTGGAATAGGTAGTTTAGAGAATACTTTAATGATGAATGGTGGTGGTGGTGCTGTTAATATATACAATAATTTATTTATAGGTGGGATGGGATTTTCTGGTAGTACGCATATCAACGGTGCTGACGCAAACTCTGTTAACCGTGATATCACAATTTCTTCAACTCTTGCAGGTCCTTACGTTGAGTCTAATTACAATCCTTATGGTAATCTTGAACTTAATTTTGGTGTAGCATTATTATTTGGGAATGCAAGAATACGAATTTTAAAAGACTCAGGAACAAATAGCTGGACAAACATATGGTCTTCATTTAACGATGCTAATCCAACTTATTTAAACACCCAAGCATCAACAGATATAACAGTAATTAATCCGTTTATGTCATTGAGATATCCTCTAATGCCATGGTTTGGTTTTGACCTTAGCTTAGGATATAATATTACACTTTATGATTCAAATGGTTGGGAAGCAAATAATGCACCTCTAGCTGGCAAGCAGGAATTAGATTTATCAAAACCTTTTTTTAGAATAGCTCTAATACTCGGAGGGTAAAGATTTACTCTACATTTTTAGCAGTAATCCTTGAACGCAATATCCAAGCAGATTTATAACCCATATTTAATAATTCTTGCTGTAGTAATTCTGCAGAATTTCTATTAATAAAATCTCCTACTCTAACTTTATAGTTAGGCGTCTCAAATTCCACATAAACACTATCAGTGATTTTATTACTAATAGATGTTGCAAAACTATCAGCATATTCAAAGTAACGGGTTGCTAAAATCTGAACACGATATCCTTCTGAAATTAATTGAGTTGAATCTTTTGTTAGCACTACATCAAAAGACGTTGAATCATCAAGGGCATTGTTTACAATAACTGGCCAACTAGGGTATATATCTTTTAATTTTTTCTGAGTTACCTCATTAGAGTTTTGCGCTAAAATGAAAGAAAAAATAAAAACCAAAAAAAAATATATTCTAGTAAACATTATATCCTCAATAAGGATTCATGTAAAATCCATCCTTTTTTACCATCAAGCAATATTATTTCAAACCAACCTGGTTGCGATTGAACGATATCAACTTTTAAACCTTCATGAATACGAAAAATTATCTTCTCATCTCTATCAATAGGTGCAGAACGGACATTAACAATTGGAGAAATAATAACACCTTCATTTTTGTCAGAAATTTCCCAATATTTATCCAAAGCTATAACATGAATTAAAGCACTAACTATTAATAAAAAGACCTGCATTCGAAATGCAAAAAGAACATCCAAAATTCCAAATTCTTTGAACAATGTCGCAAATGCTACTAAAAGAATCATTAAGCCACCCCAGAGCAATAGATCCGTTAGCTTTATATTTCTCTTAATTGTCCTATATATCTCAATAAATAAAATACCTTTGGGTACCTCTATCCTATCTTTTACTCGCGCATTGACAAAATCTAAATTATATTTTAAATCTTTATGTAAAGGAGATAATTGTATTCCTTTTTCGTATGCCCTAATTGCTTGCCCCACCTCACCTAACCGATAATATGTATTACCAATATTATAATATAGATCCGGATGCTCTACTTCATCTAATATTGCTAAAAATGCATCCAAAGCATAATCATACTTTTCTATACCAAAGTAACGATTTCCTATTGAGAATAAACTGTCAACTGAAATTGTCGTTTCAGCATTTAAGATAATATGAATACAACAAAGGAAAATTATTATACGCTTCATCTATTCGAATCCAGTCTATATAAAATATTTTTAGCATCATCTAAAAGTGTACCTTGAACTTCTGAGGCGTCAGGGCCATATCTACCTGCATCACACAATTTTAAAATTTTAATTAAAGCATCTAGATGGTCAGCTTCAATAATTCCTTTTAAAGCTTGTTTGACTGATAACGGATCTAAATGTTTACTAGAAAGAAAGAAACGATCCTTAAGATATATATACACAACTCTAGAAACCTGCATAAAAGGATCTTCTTCTGATTTTGTTAGATTTTTTAAGGATTTCTTCAGTGCCTTATTTGATTGGCGTTTACGTGCATTATTTAATCTATGTCCTTTGAATCGTGCAATAGGTATTGGAAGTAAGAATAAAATTGCTGCTATAATATGAGAAGATAATGATCTAATTGATATCGTCGGTTCATTACGCAGAACCCAATTAGATATACTTGTCGTATTATAACGAATATCACTTCCTAGTAATGAAATTTCTTCTTTTGTAAAACCTTTTGTAGTACTAATAAAATCATCCTCTCCTGGTAGAACATTCAATGAGATAGATTTTGCTCCAACTTTATTCCAAGATCCGTTCTTTGGATTAAGAAAAGATAATTGAATCCGTGGGAGTTGATACCTACCAGACCCTCTAGGAATTAATATATATTCCCAGAGCATTGTTCCTGTATATTGATCCCATAATTTTTCTTTTTCAAAAGAAGAGTTAGGTGGAAAAACATCCATATCCCCCGGAAAATTTATCTCAGGGAGACTAAACATATTTATATTACCCGTCCCACGTAATTCAACATTGAGAGTAACAGCTTCATTAACACGAACTTCGCTTGTATCTACCCATGTTCGAATATTAAAATCTCCAACTGCACCAGTAAAATCAGCAGGTTGTCCCTCGGGATATGGCTTTACATTAACTTTAGCAACATCAGTTCTAATTAATTTTCGAACTGTACGATTATTACTAAAGAAAGGATCTTCCCAAATCGATCTTTTGTTATTTTTTCTAACTCGCGCTGTAATACTCATTGGTGAAATTTCTAGACTGCCTGTCTTTGTAGGGAATAAAGCAACTTTATATAAAGTCGCAACTTTATATTCTACCCCTTTTATTGATGTCCGATTAAAACGAGGAGATTGTGGTTTAGATAAATCTTCCTGCCAAAAGCCAACACTTTTAGGATAATCAACGTCATCAAGACCGAGGTCGATTGCCGAATACAATTTATATGTTACAGTTACTTGCTCTCCCATGTATAATTCATCTTTGTCAATCTCAGTTAAAACAAATAATTCTTTTACACTTGCAACCGCACCAGATTTTTGAACATTTATTCGAATTCGATTTGTTTTATATTTATTGCCTCCAGTAGAAATAATTAACTCAGGGATAACCAACCTTCCTGCACGATTTGGAGCTAGTGTCCATGATAAACTTTTTGTTGATGTAGATTTTCCATTAGTCCAAGAATAATTTGTCTGTTGGGCAGGGCCACTCACAATAGTAAACTCATCTAATAATGATGAGATATTTACTGAAGGCATTATATCTGTATCCTGCGCTTCAATTCTAAAAGTAAAGGTTTCATTTATAGTAATACTATTTGCATCAACTGTAGCGCGAACTGAACCACCAAGCATATGACTAACTAGAAATAAATAAATAAGAAAAGGTCTTAAATAATTAAGCATAGTATTTACCAATCTTTTTCTAATTTTCTTCTTTTTGATTGATAGATCTGCATCTTTTTATTAATCTTTTCATTATTTTTTAATGCATCAAGTATTGCTGCTGCATTCTGTTTATCTTGAGGTATTGGTTTCTGTTGTTTTTCCTCATTAGATAGATTTTCATCCACTTTTTCTTTATCCTGCTTGTTGTTTTTCTGTTCTTGATCTTTATTTTGTTGTTCATCATTATTCTTTTTTGAAGAATCTGCTTGTTCATTCTGATTTTCGTCCTGATTTTCATTGTTTTGTTTTGAATCTTTACTTTGATTCTGATCATTTGACTGATCTTTATTACTATCTTTGTCTTCATTCGATTCTTGATTTTCATCATTCCTCTGTTCTTGAAGTCTAAACTTTACTAACTCATAATTAATCTTTGAGTCTAAATCATTTGGGTTTAATACAAGTGATTTCCTATAAAAAGCTAAACTTTCCTCCAATCTTTGATTCTCTGCAAGTACATTTGCCATATTATAATACGCACTAGATTTAAGCTCCATATTATCAGTATTTAATGCAGATTCAAATCCCTTCATCGCTGATGAGTAATCATTCTGTTGAAACGCAGTCGATCCTAATCCAAAACTTGCAATAGCATCTTCTTTTCGTTCCAATAAAATTTTCTCATAAAATTCTCTAGCTTTATCAAATTGATTACTATTATACAGTTTTATTCCTTTATCTTCACAAATAGCAATTGAAAAAAAACAAATGATAAAAACACTAATATTTAATCTAGCAATATTCATATTTTTTTCTTTCTGGTAGGCATCATCAATCCAGCAGTTAAAAATAATAGAGAAATTGTAGCAAATGATTGATATCGATCCTCATATTCTGAATAAATATGTGTTGCTATTGATCGTTTCTCCATATTATCAATTGCAGACAAAATTTCTTTATATTTGGAATCACGATTATTGAATCGACTATATATTCCTCCACCTGCATTAGCTAATTCAATCAACATATTTTCATTTAACTTTGATGTTATCAATATACCTTTTTTATCTCTTTTATATCGATTATCACTGGAATCATTGTTAATTGGTATTAGCGATCCCTTTTCAGTACCCACACCTACTGAGTGAGTAATAATCCTACTCTTTAAAGCTGCATTAGCCATTTCTATTGCTGCTCCTTCATGATCTTCTCCATCAGTTACAAGTACCATAACCTTGTATTTATCGTCTTCTTTATTAAACACACTCATAGCAGTTCGAAGAGCAGTGCTAAGATCTGTTCCTTGATTTGGAATCATTTTTGTATCTATTGCATCAAGGAATAGCTGGGTAGCTTCATAATCAGAAGTTAAAGGCAAGTAAAGATGACTTGATCCTGCAAACACTATTATCCCTACACGATCTCCTTTTAACTGATTAATTATTTGAGATATTTCAAATTTTGCCTTTTCTAACCTACTGGGCTTAATATCTTGCGCATTCATACTTTCAGAAACATCAACTGCAAATACTAAATCCACACCTTTTCTCTCAATAGGAGAAACCCTTGTGCCAATTTGAGGGCCAGCAGCAGAAAAAATAAGAAAAATTAACCCAATAATAGTTAATCGATTTTTCCATTGCAAAAAATTGGCATCTAATCTTGAAAACAATTTATCCTTCAGCTCTGGATCCATCATTCTCCAAATTTTTTTTTTGTAATGCTTTTCTACTTTTACCCACATAATAAAAAATAATAAAAATGCTAAAAAGAATAATAATATATATGGAAATCTAAAAGCAATCATGTCTGTCTATTAAATATTGTTCGATTCAATGTTTCCGTACTCATTCCAATTATCAATGCTGGTATAAGAAACCATCCAAATAATTCTTTATATTTAGTATAACTTTTTACTTCTATTTCCGTTCGTTCCATGCTGTCTATTTGTGCATATATTTCTGATAGCATATCTCGATCTTTTGCTCTAAAATATTTTCCTCCAGTTTCATTCGCTATTTCTTTTAATGTTTTTTCATCAATCTCATTAATCATTCTTCCAACACCAGGAATATAGGTTAGTGATTGATCCGTTGCGGCACCAATAGTATATATTTTTATTTCAAATTGACTTGCAAGATCTGCAGCAGTTATTGGATCAAGCTCTCCTGCATTATTGCTACCATCAGAAAGTAAAATCATAACCTTACTCTTAGCTTTACTATCACGCAAACGATTAGTTGCATTTGCAATGGCCATCCCAATGGCTGTACCATCATATTCTTTCTCAGCAATACGAATATCCTTTAATAATGAACTTAAAACTTTGTTATCAGTTGTCAATGGACATTGGATAAAGGTTTCTCGTGCAAATACTAATAAACCTATACGATCCCCTGGTCTATTGGCAATAAATTTTTGAGCAGCTTCTTTTACTGCTTCCAATCTATTTGGTTTAAAATCTTCTGCTAACATACTACTACTTATATCAATAACTAAAATAATATCAATTACATCTACATTCATCATTTGTAATTGATCAATTTTCCGAGGTCTTGCAATAGCTACAATAATTAACACTAATGTTAATATCTTTAGATAAAGAATTATCTTATATCTCCGTTCACCTTTTGTGCGAAAGTATCCTTCTAATAATGTAGAAGATGAAATACGCATCGATCCCTCAAGATAAGAACTCTTAGCATTAAATAGCCATAATAGAAGAGGAATAAAAAATAGAGTTATTAATACCCAAGGATGTAATAATTCAATCATTATAAGACTACCCTTTACCTTAGCTTAGATTAATTGAAGTAGTATTACTGCGGAAAATTGAACATAAAGTTCCATATAAAGCACAATAAATTGGGGAGCAAAAGCTTGAATTTTTTAATCAGACTATTATATAAATAAAATATATCTAGTAAGCTATAAAATTATTCGTCTGATTTATCACTATCAGAGGTTATAGTTTCTGCTGCATCATCTAATTCTTGCTTGGCTCCATCTACTGCTCCTTTGAATTCTCTAATCCCTTGACCAAGTCCACGTGCAAGCTCTGGGATACGCTTTGCACCAAATAATAGAAGAACAACAAGAGCAATAATAACCCATTCCCATCCTCCGGGAACTCCAGCACGAATTAAAGTTTCTGATGATTCTAACATAGCTAATTCCTTATCATTTCAATTTATTTAGTGGAATTTAATATAATCCTATCTGCATTACCTGTAAAAACGAAGTAAATAAAATGCAGCTGCTAAACCAATTATACTAGTAAAATTAATTGTAATTTCTAATCCAAATTTTAGTACAAACATTAATAAATCAATACTAATAACACCTTTGGCATTTCCAAAAATACCAGCCAAATCAAAATATATACTAGTAAGAAAAAAGTCTTTTACCACTCCAGGAGGCAGTAGAAAACCAAGAATCTCTCCTAAAAGAGACCCTGTCATAGATCCAAAAAATAAAACTAAAAATATTAATCCAAACGATCTGCTTTTATTCATTTCTTATTTCTAATTTATAATTTAGCTCGGATTTCAGATTTTTCCTCAAATCTATCATTGTCTAACGTCGATTGTATTATACTCCAAAATATGTATAGTGTAAACAAAGGGAATAAAATAAGTCCTTGAAAAAAGAAAGCTGACAAAATAATTAAACCAACCCCAATAAGACTCAATGTATTTGATTTTCCCTTTTTAAAAGAAATCAATGGAAATTTTGAAAAACGTATTTTACTTACCATAAGAAAACCAAGGAATGCTGTCATAACAAGAGCAATTCTTGGATCTCCATAATTCCCCCAAATTTGCTGATTAAATAAAAGAAAACTAACAATCATAACAGCATTCATGGGTGTAGGTAATCCAATAAAGTAGGATTTTGGATTACCATCCTGATCTAAATTATATTTTGCAAGCCTAATTGTTCCGAAAAGAATAGGTACAAAGCTAATGAGTCCACCTAATATAGGAGGAAGACCTTCAACGTATACTAAGTATATTAAAAGAGAAGGAACTGCACAAAAAGAAATAGTATCTGCGAAAGAATCAAACTCTGCCCCGAAACGGGTAGGAATACCTAATAACCTAGCTAGCTTTCCATCAAAAACATCAAAAAAACATGCCAAAAGAATAAGCCATCCAGCGCGAATAGGATCCCCTCTCATTACAAATCCCATTGCCATGAATCCTATAAACATATTCATAACTGTGAATATGTTCGGTATAAACTCTCTAGGTTTTCTTTTCATTTTTTTCATGGTATTTTCCCAATAATAGTTTCTCCACCTTTAACTTTTTCTCCGATTTTAACTTTTATTTCCACAGAACTTGGGAATATAATATCAGTTCTTGAACCAAACATAATAAAACCTAAACGGTCTCCTTTTTTCATCTCTTTATTAACTTCAGCATAGCAATGTATTCTTCTAGCTATAAGTCCCGCGATTTGAAGAACGCGATAATTAAATTTTCTAGCATTGAATAAAATATTGGTCCTTTCATTCTCATCGCTAGCTTTATGATTATATGCCGCAATAAAATTTCCAGATTTATGTACAACCTCACTTACTTTAGACGTCAAAGGCATTCGATTTACATGGACATTAAATACATTTAAAAAAATAGAAATTCTAGATGCATTTTTTCCTACCTTATCATCATCTACTTGATCGATACGAATTATTTTTCCATCTGCTGGCGATATAATTAACGATTCATCAGAAGGACATTCTCTAATAGGATCACGAAAAAAGTTGCAGGTGAAAATTAGTAGTATTCCAAAAATAAAATATGATATGATTAATATCTGATAATTATAATAGTGAGATGCTATACCTAAAAAAAAAGATGATAGCAATAATGATATAAGTATTCTTCTACCTTCAGGTGCTAACACTGATTACTTATCTCCCACCCTTACCTAGAATTAATTTTTTATTAATATTCCGTCCATTTCTGTATAACTGTATATTAATTTTATCTCCTTTCCTTAAATCACTTTCTTCAATTATTGATCTAAATTCCTTTGTTGTATTAACAATAACGCCATTAACTCTAGTTATAATATCTCCATTCTTAATTCCTGATCTATCAGCAGAACTTTTTTGCTCAACTTCGACTACAATTAATCCTTCAGATATGTCTAAATCCATATATAATGCAATTCTAGGAGTAAGAGGTTGGACTGTTAGACCTGTTTTATAACTTCTATCAACTCTACCAGTATTTTTTAATTCTTCAACAATTCTCTTTGCTCTATTAATTGGAATTGCAAAACCAATACCAATTGAACCCTCAGTATAAGAGGATCCTGTATAAATAAAAGTATTAATTCCAATAACGTTTCCTTGACTATTAACAAGTGGTCCACCACTGTTACCCATATTTATTGCTGCATCAGTCTGAATCATATTTTTATATACTTGACCTCTCTGCATTTCACCAAAGTTCATATCTACCGCACTAATAATACCTACAGTTGCGGTTGGTTGATTATTGATTTCAAATAGGCCTAATGGGTTGCCAAGAGCAATAACCCACTCACCAATTATTAAATCATCAGAATTTGATAAATTTGCATAAGAAAAATCTCTTCCATCTAATTTTAATAGTGCTATATCAGATATATGATCAATTCCAATAATTTCAGCCGGATATTCTTTCCCACCTTTCAAGGATACAAAGACTTCACTAGCTTTCTCAACAACATGGGAATTCGTAATAACATAGCCATCAGGACTAATCACAACTCCAGATCCAGAGCTTCTTGCTTTTCGTTTCTGGTAAAACATTTCAGGAAAAAAATAATTAAACCATGGGTCTCCACCAAAAGGAGTTACTAAGTCTTGGATTACATTTATACTTGCAACTGATGGTCCAACTTTTTCTATTGCTCTTGTAATAGCATTTTTTCTTGATTCGGATATTGTATCAGCAGATAAGTAAAAACCAATGAAGAATAAATAGAAGAATAAAATATATCTTTGTCTATTCATAAGAGATATTGTTTAATAATAATCCATAAGCAGGAGCTTTAAATTGTTTTGAATCTGATCTAGGATTATCTAATTCTTTATTTAATTGTTCAATACTATACTTTCCTTGACATATTGCCACCATTGACCCCACTAAATAACGCACCATATGATGCAAAAATCTATTGCCTGATATGTGATAATTTACTATTTCGCCAGTTTTCTTCCACTCAGATTGATAAATATTGCATATTGTATCTTTAATTTGAGGATTTTTCTTTGAAAAAGATAAAAAGTCATGCTCACCAGTTAATATTTTAGCAGCATTATTCAGCTTCAATATATTCAGTTTACCAGTGTACCATACTCTATTTCTATCTAATAAATTTCTGATTTGTCTACAACTGTATATATATTCCCTTCGAATAGCTGAAAAACGCGCATGGAATCCATCATTAACTAATTCAACTGAATTAACATAACAATCTTCATTTAGATTACCGTTGATAGCTTTTCTCAAATTATTGTGGTCTAATTTTGTATTCATATCAAAATGCGCAACCTGGCCAAAAGCATGAACTCCAGCATCTGTTCTTCCAGATCCGATAACATGAACCAACTCCCCTTTATTCAATTTTGTTATAGCTTCCTCTAATTCGCCTTGAACTGAACGTTTATCTCTCTGCAACTGCCATCCATAAAAATTGGAACCATCATATTGACAAACTAACTTAAAACGACTCATATAATTTGCAGATATTACTATATTATCATTATTTAGAATAAAATTGAAATCAAAAAAAATAGAATAGGTTCAATGTAATTATATACTTATAAGATAGCTATGTTATCAAAAATATATGGTAAGTGATAGATTATATTGATCTGTATTTGTAGAATAATAAGGAACAATGTCGGTATTTTCAATATTAGAGATTCTAAATAGATATAAAGCATCTATTGCTGAAATAATATGATTTAATACCATTCCACCAATTAAAAAAGAAGCCCTTAATTTCCAAGTGTCTGCTTTAATTCTCATTTTCTCAAAAAATATCCTATTACCATCATCATCCCAAGCCCAATTCCAATTATTATCTTGTTCATAAACTGCATTAAAATCTCTCCATCGTAGATGCTCTTCATTAAATTGATCAATTGATAAATAATTTCCAACATCAATCCAATATTGTCTATTTTTCCCTACAGTACTAACACCAGCATGCTGAGCAGCATAGGATTGATAATTACTCTCAAATGTGTTTGAATTAGAATAACTACCTAAAATCGAAATAAAAATAACTGATTCTGTTAATGCCATTATTCTACCTCTTTGCTGGTACCCTAATGCATATTCTCCCCACCCAGGAAAAATTAATGACTTTAATACAGGAGATATAACAGGGTCTCTAGAATCCTTATTTAAGTTTATTTCCTGAGAAAAAACCATTTGCAAAAAGAAAAATACTATTATGATCTTTTTTGAAACCATCCAAAGAATAACGTAATAACTGATATTAAAGTACAAATTAAAGCAAACCAATCACCATATTTTGTATAAAATGATGGAATATTTTTTATCGGAATACTAGCAAGAAAAACTTCCTGTTTATTGAAAGGTATTTTTTTATTTACTTTACCAGTAGGTAAAATCAACGCAGAAACCCCTGTATTTGCACTACGAGCTATAGGTATTCTATTTTCAACTGCTCTCATCTTGGCAATTTGAAAATGTTGATATACCCCAGAAGAGTGACCGCACCAAGAATCATTTGTCTCAATAGTGATAAATTTAGCACCGAGATTAACAAACTTTCTTGCAATTTTTGGGATACTAGATTCATAGCAAATCAAATTTGCAAATGCAATATTATCAACATTGAATATTGTATATTCAGATCCAGCTGTCCAATTTGCTTGACCAAAATTTAGTTTTTTAAGAGATGGAAAATAATTTGAAAATGGAATGCTTTCAGCAAAAGGAACTAAATGCATCTTATAATACATTTTTGTTGAACCATCAGGCTTTATAAACATCGAAGCATTATAATAATCTATTTGATTGTCTCTCCTTTTAATTCTATCTGGAGTTCCAGTAAGCAGTGGAATGTTAGATTTTTTCACTTTTTGTAAAATTGATCTACGATTTGAATAATTTATTCTTAAATATGTTGGTAATGCTGCTTCAGGCCATAAAATAAAATCGGGGTCAAGTTTAATTGCTTCATTATGAAGTGAATCCATCGTATTAAAAATACTATCACGAAAATTTTGTTCCCATTTTAGGTTTGGATCTATATTTGGCTGGACAATAGCAGCACGTACTTCATTTTCAGAATCTTTATTTTGTATAGAGGAGATTCGGAAAAAACCTAATAAAAAGATTACTAACAATAGTAAAACACCAATAGATAATATATATTTTTCTGCACCTTTAGAATTTATAGCAATATATATTATCACATTTAATACAACTATCCAGAAACTAATGCCCATCGAACCCGTTACATCTGCAATTTGAATTAGCGGCAAGCTGAATGTTTGAGTTAATGCTAAATTAATCCAGGGAAATGAAAGAGGGCCGAAACTCCGTAAATACTCTATAGAGACCCAAAGTAATGGTAAGAGAGACAGTCCATATCCAGTCATTTTATGATGCCAGCTGGATAAAAAACCAAATAACATCCAAAATATACTTAGATATAAAATTGCTGCAACCATCGATATTATAGCAGAAGCCAAACCTGCTCCACTATTGAGACCTAACCAATAAAGAGTTATAATATTTACAATAATACCTGTTATAAAAGACCATTTTATACTATTAACGATGGATGAGTTTAGTAAAATATGAATTAATGGTATCAACCCAAACCAAGCTAAAAACCCAAGAGGAGATGGTGGATAGGATAACCCAATTAAAATACCTGACAATACAGATAATTTCCACTTTGATATATCAAGGAAATTTGACATAGTTATTTTTGATCTAAATATTGTTGCAGAAATATTGCTGCTGCAGTTTGATCAACTAAAGATTTATTATGCCCTGTTTTAATACCCTGATCTTTCATGGATCTTTTTGCAGCTTTCGAACTCCACCTTTCATCAACAAATTTAATTTTTATACCCTTTAAAGATAATTTATCTGAAAAATTTTTTACTTTTTTTGTCTGAGCTGTATCTTCTCCAGACATAGCAAGTGGTAAGCCAACAATTGTTAATTTCACATCTTCTCTAATAATAATATCTTGGATTAGATCAACTATATGATCATTATTATTTATAATTGTTTTATATGGGCTGGCAATTATCTTTAATGGATCAGATAGTGCAAGCCCTATTCTTTGATCACCGTAATCAATAGCTAAAATTCTTCCCATTTAATGGAAGTTTACTTGATAGGCTTTTTTAAATATTGTTTAAGAATTTTACCTGGTTTGAAATGCGTTTTCTTATGTGCAGAAACAAAGATTTCTTGATTAGTCTGAGGATTCCTTGCATTAGGCTTAGCTTTGGTTGGTTTAACTTCAAGTACACCAAAATTCCTAATTTCAATCCTTACTTTTTCATGATCATCAGTTAACATTTCTCGTAAAACTAAAAATAACTCATCTGTAAATATTAAAGAATCAACGAGGGTTGCTTCTAATCGATTTGCAATTTCTACAGCTACATCTTTTTTTGTAAATGTTCTTACTTTCATTTCTAAATGCCTGTTCTTTCTACGTTATCAACTCCAGGAATTTTGATTACTTTATTAATTATACGATCAAGTTGCTTTATGTTATTTATTTGTATAATAAAAAAAGCTGTCGATAAAGCATCTTTAACCTTCATATCAACACTAGTTATATTGATATTTGAACTTGAAATAACTTCTGTAATTTCTCTTAACATACCCTTTCTATCAATTGATTCTACTTTGAGCCTTACATTAAAAATATCAGATCTTCCAACATCCCATTCTACTGGAATCAAACGATCTGATTCTTTATTTAATAAAGGTAAACTTTTACATGTAGAATGATGCACGGTAACTCCCCTACCTCTAGTGATAAAACCAATCATTTCATCGCCAGGAATTGGATTGCAACATTTCCCGAAGGATACCATTAAATTTTTAATTCCTTGAATTTTTATACCTTTAGATCTACCTCTAGCAAAATCTAGAAAACTACTTTCTCCATCTGAAGGTTCTTCCTCGATTGAGTTATTATCATTTGGACTTATTTTATTTAAAACATCTCTAATAGAAATTGATCCACTCCCAATAGCTTCAAGAAAAGAATCGGAATTATTATATCCAAATTTGAAATATGATTCAATTAATTCATTCATCATTGATTTTCGCTTTAATCTTCTAAGTGTTTTTTCAACGAGTTGTTTACCAAGAACGATGCTTTCATCTCTAGTCGTCTTCTGTAAAAATTTATTTATATTATTTCTAGCTTTACTTGTCACGATAAACTTTAACCATCCATAACTAGGATTTTGAGATTTGCTAGTTAATATTTCTACAGTATCTCCATTTATTAAAATTGTATTTAGTGGTACAACTTTATGGTCAACCTTGGCTCCAATACAATGCAAGCCTACTTCTGTATGAACATTAAATGCAAAATCAATTGGAGTTGAATCAACTGGCAACTGAACTAAATCACCATTTGGGGTAAATACAAATATTTCATCATTAAATAAATCAATTTTAAGAAGATTCATGAACTCTCTCGGGTCAGACGACTCACCTTGAAGAATCTCTACTAGATCTCTTAACCATTTTACATGATCATCGATACTCTTACTAGCAACTCCATCATTTTTATATTGCCAATGTGCAGCAATGCCTATTTCAGCAGTTTCTTCCATTTCCCTAGTCCTAATTTGAATCTCAACTAATTTCCCTCCTGGACCTATAACAGTTGTATGTATTGATTGATAAGCATTTGTTTTTGGAGTAGCGATGAAATCTTTAAAACGATCTTGGACAGGCTTAAATTCTTGATGTAAAACTCCGAGCGTTAAATAACAATCTTCGATTTTATCAACAATAACTCTCACTGCAAGATTATCATAAATTTCATTAAAAGACTTACCTCTTTTAACCATCTTACCATATATAGAGGAATAAGATTTAACTCTACCATAGATTGATGCGTCCAAATTATACTTAGATAATTCATCTATTATTGGTTTAGTAATATCAGAAATATATCGCTCTCTAGCTCTTCTACTTGATTTAACTTTGGATTCAAGCTCAGAATATGCTTTTGGATTTAATGTTTGAAATACTAAATCTTCCAACTCAGCTTTTACCTTAGCCATTCCCAACCTATTAGCCAATGGCACATAAACGTCTCTAGTCTCCATCGCAATTCGATGACGCTTAATTCTGGGCAAATATTTGATTGTCTTCATGTTATGAAGCCTATCAGCAAATTTAATTATTATTACACGCAGATCCTTTGCAACGGAAAGCAGCATCTTCATAAAGTTACCTGCTTGTTTCTCTTCCCTGCTTGAGAAACGGATACCTCCTAGTTTGGTAACACCATCAACAAGATCGGATACATCTTTACCAAATAGAGATTTTATATCGTTAATCGATGCATCTGTATCCTCAACAGTATCATGTAACATTCCTCCTGCAATAGTAAAATGATCCATTTTCCATAATGCAAGAGTGTTGGCAACGGCTAAGCAATGATTAAAATAGGGTTCGCCTGATTTTCTTTTTTGACCTTCATGGTGAGTGCTGGAAAATTCATATGCTTGCCATAAAAGATCGCGTATCTCATCTTTTTCAAATCCTTTAATAATAGATACACTTTCAAATAGATTTAGAAATTTTCGTGGATATTCGCCTACAAGGTGTGGAACAAATTTTGTTAATGGGTTCTGCATTAAAATGGGACTTTAGACTCTAAATCTTCAAAAGCTGAAATACTTTCAAATCGAGCGAAACGATCTATAAACGATAGATTTACAGTTCCAATGGGACCATTTCTCTGCTTTGCAATTATAGCTTGTGCTCTGCCCTTCTCTTCTTCTTCTCTAGAGTAAACCCATGAACGATATAAGAATATAACAACATCTGCATCTTGTTCAATTGCACCGCTTTCTCTAAGATCAGATAATTGTGGTCTATGTTCACTCCTTTGCTCAACGGCGCGAGATAACTGCGATAAAGCTATGACCGGAATATCTAATTCTTTTGACAAGGCTTTCAATGAACGTGATATATTAGATATTTCTTGCTGTCTACTCTCAATATTCCTAGGCCCCTGCATCAATTGCAGATAATCAATAATTAGGAGACCTAAATTCTTCTCAGCTTTCAATCTTCTCGCTTTTGCTCGTAATTCCAAAACAGTTATAGCGGGAGTATCATCCAAATAAATTTCAGCTTCTGCCAGAGAGCCAACTGCAAGACTTAAATTTTTCCATTGATTCTTAGGAAGTTTTCCTGTCCGAACCAAATGACTATCAACTCTTCCTTCAGCGCAGAGGAGTCTTTGAGCTAATTGATGATTCGCCATTTCCAAACTAAACATGCCTACAGGGACTTTAAAGTCTATTGCCGCATTTCGCATAATTGACAATGCTAATGCTGTCTTACCCATTGATGGTCTACCAGCAATAATCACTAAGTCACCTTTTTGAAATCCAGAAGTAATTTCATCCAAATCAATCAATCCTGAGGCTACGCCTGTCACAGATCCAGGATTAGAAGCAATACGGTCTAGATTCTTAAACGTCTCATGCAATATACCATCTATAGGCAAAAAACCACCACGAAGACGATCCTGAGTTATTGCAAAAATTGTTTGCTCAGCAGCGTCGAGGATTTCACCCACATCTTGACGATCGTTATATGCATCTTTAGACAATTCATGAGAAGCTCTTATTAATTCGCGAAGCATAAACTTTTCCAATACTATTTTAGCATAACTCTCAATATTCGCTGCAGTAGGTACAGATTCCACCAAACCAGTTATAAAATAAGCTCCACCAACATCATCAATTTGTTTATTCTTTTTCAATTTATTTATAACTGAGATTGTATCAATTGGTTCTCCTTTATCAAAAAGGTCTGACATAACTAAAAAGATTTTACTGTGAGATTCTTTATAAAAATGATGACTGCGCACCCATTGCAATGCTTTACTTATTGCATCTTTACTTGATAACATTGCGCCCAAGACAGCTTGCTCTGCTTCAATCGATTGTGGTTGTAAATTTAAATTTTGATCTGTTTTATTATTTGCCATATTTTCAGTTAATTAAATTTCTTATCCATTTAAAATCTTCCCATGCAGCAGGTTTAAGATTCTGATTTCTTAATAGAGCGGCTGGATGATAAGTAACCACTAGCGGAGTACCATAATAGTCATGCTTAATTGAACGCATATCTTTTAATGCCAAATCATTATTTAATAACGTCTTTGCTGCTACTCTACCTAAAGCTACTATTAGTTTAGGCTTTATCAAATTAATTTGCTCTTTCAAATAAGGCTCGCATTTTTCGACCTCGGATGGTAAAGGGTCGCGATTATCAGGAGGGCGACATTTCAAGACATTGCAAATATAAACACCTTTATCTCTTGATAGAGATATAGCAGCCAATATTTTATCTAATAGTTTACCCGCGCGACCAACAAATGGGGCACCTTCAAGATCTTCCTTTTCCCCTGGAGCCTCTCCTACAAGTAATAAGTCAGCATTTTTATCACCAATACCAAAAACAAAGTTTTTTCTGCTATTTCCTAATTGGCATTTCTGACACATATTAATCGAGTGATAAAACTCATCCAATGAATTTTCTTTGATATTAGAGTCATTAGATATTTTATTTATTTTTAAAAAAAGCTTATCTCCATAAATATCTTGAGTCTGTCTCAAATATTTATCAAGCTTAATCCTCTGAGTCATCACCTTCTAATTCTCTCCATTGCACATCTCCCGATAAAAACTGATCCAAAGCTTCAGTAGTTACTTTCTCTTTTTCCTCATAATCCTCGGGATCAACTTGTGGTAATTCATCTAAAACATCAAACTCAGAGATATCATCTGTTTCATTTATGACTTTTTCTTCATACCGTTCTTGATTAATCTGACGCGCTCTCTTTGACATCACTACCACTGCTTCATAAATATTTTTTGATTGTTTCTCTATTTCACGTAAGGCTAAGGGTTTAACTGCCATATACTACTCCTTTATTTTGATTGGTTATTATTTCATTTAATTTTTCTATAGCACTAGATAGATCATCGTTAATCATAAAGGTATCAAATTTATCTTTAAACTTCATCTCTTTATTTGTTCTTTCTAGTCTTTTATTAATTATTTCTTTTGAGTCCGTCCCTCTATTAATCAAACGTATTCTTAAATCTTCTATTAAAGGGGGTAAAATAAATACAGTAAGAGTATTATTAGGATATTTTTTCTTAATTGACATTGCGCCATTTACATCTAAATCAAACAACATTAATTCTTCGCTAATAATTGCATCTCTCAGAGTATTTTTTAAAGTTCCATAATAATAACCATGGACTTCTTCATACTCTACAAATTCATCATTTCCTACTTTTTCCATAAACTCATCATCTGTCAAAAAGTAATAGTTTACTCCTTCAATTTCATAATCACGTTTAGATCTAGTAGTGCAGGAAACTGAAAATTTTATTTGAGGTTTTTTTCGTCTAAGCTCCTCACATAAAGTAGATTTACCAGTTCCAGATGGAGCAGATATAGCAATTATATTTTTCATAATATATTCTGCGCTTGTTCTCTTATTTTTTCTACTTCATCCTTCATTAGTATTACTTGATTAATTACATCTATTGAACCATTTTTTGAACCTATTGTATTAATTTCACGAAATACTTCCTGAATTAAAAAAATAAACCTTTTACCTATACTATCACCACTATCTAATAGATTGCTTAATTGTTCATAGTGACTTTTCAAACGAACTATCTCCTCAGTAACATCAGCGCGCTCTGCTAAAATAGCAACCTCCTGTATCAATTTAGACTCATCCAATTCGTGATTTCCTAATAACTTTTGTAAACGGTTTTGCAATTTCTCTTTTCTATTATTAGCAAAAGATTTATTCAATTTCTCTAAACTTTTAACTCCTTTCTTTAAAGTAGTAAGTCTCGAAACTAAATCTATATAAATCTTATCTCCTTCTAATTCTCTCATCTCATTCAATTGTATAATTGATTCATTAGTAACTTTTATGATATCATCTGAATTCAGATTATCTAATCTATTATCTGATAAAATATCTGACGCACGAATAAAATCACCAGGATTAATGGTATAAGAATAATTTTGTGAAATCATTTTTAAAGTTTCATCTATTGCTTCAAAACGATCTTTATTAAAAGAAAAACTATTATTTGATGAAGAGTTTATGCCAATTTCAAAAAATATCTGCACAGACCCCCTAATTAGGTTCTTAGATATTAATTGTCTAATATCTCGCTCAACTTCTGGATCTATATTTAATCCACGTATTTTAATATCTAAATATCTTGAATTAACTGACCGCACAGATGCGGATAACTGTCCAACTTCAGTATCTATAACTGAATGACCAAATCCTGTCATACTTAAAATCATATTTCCTTACCCAGGGTGAATGATAAATTTAATTCATTTTGGCGTTTTTATTCAAATAAAGATCAATAATATATATTTGGGAAATAATTTATAAAAAAGAAATTATTTTATTTTTAAACCAAATTGGATCTATCCTAAATGATATTAATTGACTCGATCCAAATCCAGTATATGATGGCGATGGCCTATAAGCATAATCTATTGAAAAGTTGACCCATATTAAGCCTATTCCTGTCGATAAAAAACCATTATTATTTCTACCTAATCTAATTTGAAGATTAGACTTATAGTTTAACTCAAGGCCTAAGTTATACCTAATCCCATTATAAGCTAACGTTTTAATAGCACCTCCATTAAATCTAAAATCTAAAGGTATTGTGGATAATTTTAATAATTGTGTTATTCCAATAGAAATATTTGGCATAGTTCTTTCAACAGTACCATTATCCCATATAAACCAAGAGGTAGTAAAATGATTAAATGTTAGTCCTATAATATTGCCTTCCCAAGGAGAAAACTTTGCCCCAATATCAAACCCAAAGCCATTTCCATTGTATCCACCAAGATTATGAAATAAACTCTTCGCAGCAATCCCAAACGTAAAATTATTTATTTTTTTTGCAGTACTGAAATGTAAAGCCCATTGAGATTGATCAAAATATTTTATGTTTTCAAAGTCAAGTCTTTCCCCTTCGTCTAACACTCCATTTCCTTCACCAAAATCCATCGTCCCAGGCATGCCATCTTCTCCCCAGTCAAGCAGAAAATCTCTGGTATCAGGTATCCTTGATACTGCTTCACGTAAAATTACTATGCTTAAGGGAGTCCTAATTTTGCTCTTAAAACCAAAGACTAATACATCACTGCTAACCAAACCTGCAAAACGATTCTGATGTCCATAAGATAAAGGTAGATTCCTCTGAGAATTCTGATGTGCAGGATTCCACAAAACCGATATAGGAGATGTGCCATCAGCAGTAAAAGAATTTCCTAATGATAATGCGCGACCATCACCTGCATTATCAAATATTTCCCAACCATAATTTACCCAAATTGATTCTGAGTAAATGAAAGAAAAGAATACTAATGTAATGAAGCTAATATTTTTATGATTCATATTTTTTCTTCAAATCATCTAATATCTTCAATGCTTCTATAGGAGTAACCTCATTGATATTGATGTTCTTAAGATCCTCCAAATAAGATAAAACATCATCTTGAAACATTGAAGCCTGATTTGTATGCTTTTCTGGTAAATAATTACTTACTTCTTTACTCTCTTTTAAATGATGTATAAGAATTTCGTTAGCTCTATCTAAAATACTTTGTGGAAGACCAGCCATTTTTGCCACATGAATACCATAACTCTTATTACCAGGGCCAGGTAAAATCTTTTTTAAAAAAATTATTTCTTCTTCAGATTCTTCAACAGAAGCATGGTAATTCTCCAATCTATCTAAAGTTTGATCTAATTTGGTCAATTCATGATAATGAGTTGCAAATAATGTTCGAGCAGCTACAGATTGATTATTATGCAAATATTCCGTAATAGACCATGCTAATGATAGACCATCAAATGTTGCGGTCCCACGACCAATTTCATCAAGGAGGATTAGACTTTGAGACGTTGCATTATGAATAATATTTGAAGCTTCAATCATTTCAACAAGAAATGTGCTTTCTCCACCAGCAAGATTATCACTAGCCCCTACTCTTGTAAAAAGATGGTCTACAATACCGATTTCAGCATCTTTCGCAGGAACAAAAGATCCAATCTGAGACATTAATACAAGCAAACCTATTTGACGTAAATAAGTAGATTTTCCTGCCATATTAGGACCTGTAATAAGATGAATTTGATTTTTACTTACATCTAAATCAATACTATTACTAACAAAACGTTCAGAAGAAGGTAATAGCTTTTCAACAACAGGATGTCTACCATCATTAATTTTTAAAATAGAATTTTTAGATAATCTTGGTTTACAATATCTATTTTGAATGGCTAAGTAAGCAAATGTTATCAATACATCAATACGATTTAGTATTTTAGCGTTAGTTTGAATCAACTCTACTTTTTCCAATATTTTACTGCAACATATTGAGAAAAGTTCTGTTTCAATTGCTAATATCTTATCCTCAGCAGATAATATTTTTTCTTCATATTCTTTTAATTCAGTTGTGATAAAACGTTCAGAGCTAACTAATGTTTGTTTCCGAATATATTCATCGGGAATATTATTCTGCTGTGATTTCGAAATTTCCAAATAATATCCAAAAACTTTATTAAAGCCAATTCTTAATCGATTGGCGCCTGTACGCTCTCTTTCATTTTTCTCCAGTTCATCAATCCATTGCTTTCCTCCCAAAATTAATTTTCGCAGTTCATCTAATTTTTTACTGATACCTTCACGAATAATATTTCCTTGTTTAATCTGAACTGGAACTTCATCATTTAATTGAGAAGATATAAGTTCAACTATTGAGTCTGTATCAACAAAATCAGATTGTATTTTATTCAAGTATTGATCATCAATTTTAAATAATATTTCTTTCAACTCTGGAATTATACTTAAACTTTGTTTCAAACCAATTATATCTCGAGGGGTAGCTTTACCTTGATTAATTTTTCCCAATATTCTTTCTATATCGAGTATATCTTTAAATACAATCCTGCATTTATTTAATTGATTCTTATGATTTGTAAACGCATTAACAATATCTAAACGATTATTTAACCTTTCTAAATCATTTAAAGGTCTGCTAAGCCATTGCTTTAGCATTCGACCTCCCCCATTTGTAACTGTATGATCTAATAAATCAATTAATGTTCCATGAGTCCCTTGTGTTGTTAATGATCTAAATACTTCAAGATTTTTAACTGAAAAGCTATCCATGCCCATTATCCCCTCATCATGTATAGTCTTCAAATTAGTTACATGATTCAAGGAGCCATTCAATGTATTATTTATATGATGAAAAATCGCACCTGCAGCAGCAATACCTAATTTTAAACTCTCACATCCAAAACCTTTTAGTGAGCGAACTTGAAAATGTTTTTTTAGTATTCGATTTGATTCATCGTATGATAATAACCAATCATCAATAACTGTTATAAATGGTCTTAATGTTCTATACCATAAAGCAGTGGAATAAATAATATTACTACTAATTAATATTTCTCTAGGAGCAAACTTCAATAACGATTCTGTTAAATCAATTGCTAAACATTGACCTACAAATACTTCTCCAGTTGATTGATCCAAAATAGCATAACCTGAATCTTCATTATCAAAATGAATACATCCAATATATTGATTCGATTTATCATTTAAAGCAGTGTCGCTTGTAATTGTTCCAGGAGTAACGACTTCAATTACCTCTCTTTTAACAATCCCTTTAGCAAGCTTCGGGTCTTCTACTTGTTCACAAATAGCAACACGGTGACCAGCATTTACAAGCTTATATAGATAATTATCTATAGAATGATATGGAAATCCAGCTAGTGGGACTTCAGCAGCCGCTCCATTAGATCTCTTAGTAAGTACAATTCCTAAGATTTTTGCTGTAATTAAAGCATCATTATTGAAAGTTTCATAAAAATCTCCCATTCTAAATAATACAATTGCATCATTATACTGCTCCTTTATTTCATCATATTGTCGCATTAAAGGGGTGCCCTTACCATTTATAGTTTTGTTTTTCAAAGATTTTCCCCTTTTATACGCAAATTCCCCATACGCAATGTCCATCCCTGCTTATCGCAAAATTCAAGCACTGGAATGGCAAATTTCCTTGTTAAACCTGTATAACTTTTAAATGATGAGATATCCAACTCATTATTTGATTGAAAATGATTCTTATTTAACAGATAAAGTCTATCTATATTTTTAGAATGCATCCAAAGATCAATATTTACTTTAACAAGTTTTTTTTGATTTTTTAAAACATGTAATAGCTCTAAACACTTCTTTTCAGATAATTCAAATTGTCCAGAAATTTCTTTAGTAGTAATTGGAATAAAACCATTTTGAATGGTTTTCTTTTCTAATTTTTCATAAAGATTAATCATTTCATCACTTATTTTTATCTCGTGTGATGATAAGGCATATTCTGATCCAAGTCTCTTAATTAAGCCTTCTTTTTCTATCATTGAAAGAATCTCTAGAAACCATCCTTCGTCAATTCTCGATTGTTGTTTCAATACGTCAGAACCCATGCCATTTCTCAATGGATTATTATCATGAAAACTCTGTAAGACTCTAATAACGTTCTGTGTACTCTCTTTCTTCATATCTTCGGAATAAACAAATTCATTTTCAGTAATAAAGAGGCCTAAATCTTTTATCCATTTAAAAATATCGGTAATATGCACTTGAGTTATCGATGACCACTCTTCAATGAATTTGGGTGTACTATAATTTATAAGTTGATAAAATCTTTTTATTGGATCTCTTTCAAGTAATGGAACCCATGATTTAAATGGCAAATTTTTAATTATCAAAGCAGTTAAGACAATTCCTCCCCCTAATGTAGTGATTGGAGAGTAGGATCTTATAACAAATAAATCTTCTTGAAAGACACATAGACTTTTTTCCATTTTTACTAAAACATTTGTTCTAACATTATGATTTAATGTTTTTTGTCCAATGAAATATATCCTAGCAAATACTTCAGCAGTTCCTAAATGGATTCGAACCCTTTGTCTATGTTTAATTTCTTTAATCCTCTGATTAGTAATTGTAATACTTGCAATAAATTGATTCACTGATATTGTGGAAGAACTCGCTGTTAGTTGAGATCCTCTAAATACTTTATCCAATTCAATATTTGTTAAATTGATTGCAGCTCTATCACCAATACGGACGGTATTAATTTCTTCACCATGCCTTTGAATACCTCTGACCTTAGTTGAAATATTATCTGGTAATACGAATATTTTATCTCCCTTATTAAGTTCACCTGATAATACTGTTCCAGTAACTACCGTTCCAAAACCCGTCATTGAAAATGACCGATCAATATGTAATCTGAAAAAATCATTTTTTTTGATATCATTTTTAAATGCTATTTGCTTCAATAAAAGATTCTTTAATTGGTCTATACCTTCATTAGTTTGTACTGATGTTCGTACAATTTCTATATTTTCAAAAGTATCTCTGGTCATCTCTTGAACTTCTAATTCAACAAGATCTACCCATTCCGCATCCTTAATTAAATCAATCTTTGTTAGAACAATTATGCATGTAGAAATATTTAATATTTGTAAAATTTGAAGATGTTCTTTGGTTTGTGGCATAATACCATCATCTACAGCAACTACTAATAATGCAATATGAATATTAGATACACCTGCTACCATGTTTCGTACAAATTTTTCATGTCCAGGCATATCAATAATCGTGATATTATCATTAAGAAATGCGAAACCTAAATCAATTGTCATTCCTCGTTTTTTTTCATCAATCAATCTGTCTGTATCCGTACCTGTGAGAGCTTTGACCAGAGATGTTTTACCATGATCAATATGTCCAGCAGTCCCTATAACTACGTGAGACAAACTAGACCTGCTTAATTGATGCAATCAATTGAGATATTTGGCTAGGTAATACCGCTTTTAAATCAATATAAAAAATATTTCTTTTCGTATAACCAACGACAGGCTGTTTACCTAAACGAAAAGCTTTTGCCAATGAAGATACAGATATTTCCTTAGGTCGAAATTTTAAGACTGCACTAGGGATAGATTTTAAGGGCAATGAACCACTCCCTGCCTCTACTAAAGATTCTTCTAAAGTAAGGCCTAGGACCTTTACTTTATTATTAGGAATATTTTCAATAATTCTTTTTCCTCTGACAATTAATTCTCTTCTAGAAGTAGTAAGTAATTTTAAAGATAGATTGTTTGAGTCGAATTTTTCCTCTGATAGAAAAGTCTTGAGCGTCTCTTCCATAAAAGCTATGGTCCACTTATCACATCGATAGGTTCTGTGTAAGGGATTTTGTGAGATCTTATTTATATATCTTTTTTTTCCAATAATAAACCCACATTGAGGACCTCCTATTAATTTATCTCCAGAAAAAGTTATAATATCAGCACCTGTATTAGAAATCTCTTGAATATTTTTTTCCATAGGTAAATTATAATTATCTGTCGAAATGATCGTTCCAGATCCTAAATCTACAACAAGAGGAATTCGTTTTTTCTTTGATAGCAAGGCTAAATCTTTAAGCGACACTTCTTTTGTAAAACCCTTAACAACGTAGTTGCTCGTATGGGCCCATAAAATAACGCCTGTAGATGATGATATTGCTTTTTCATAGTCAAATAAATGAGTCCTATTTGTAGTTCCTACTTCTATAAGTTTTGCATGACTTTTTTGAATTATATCAGGTATGCGGAAAGAACCGCCAATCTCAACTTCCTGACCTCTAGATACAATTACATCTTTACCCTCTGCTAAAGAATTAAGGGATAATAGAACAGCTGACGCATTATTATTAACTAATAAACTAGATTGGGAACCAAATATTGCATTAGACATTCTGGATAAATGATTTTGTCGGTAACCACGTTTCCCCTCAAGCAAATCAAATTCTAAATTAATATAACCATGCAATTTAGTTGCCACTCTTTGTATTATTTTTTTTGATATAGGAGCCCGTCCAAAACCCGTATGTAATACTATACCCGTACCATTAATTATATTTTTGATTGAAGATTGATCCAGCCTCTCAACTTCTTGAATAATTCTCTTAATAATCTCCCTACGTGTATAATTTAATTCATTGGCCTGTGCCAATTTTCTATATAGCTTAATTTCTGAATTAATAATATACTTTAAATATCTATTATGTAAAGTTATACTATCATTTATCTCATGTATAACTTGAGATACTGATGGAAGCTCCTTTAACTGCTTATTAATCATATTAATCTATAAAGTAGATAAAGTTTTGGCACTAAAACAATAATCATGATTTCAAAATAATAATATAACTAGTAAATAAAGCTGGAATAAGTAAAAATCCTAAAGAAAGAAATACAATTGTAGTTCCATAATTTATTGCAAGGAGTCCACCAGCCATTGCTGCAAGGGATCCTATACCCATGCTTAAAAAGAAGTTGATTCCATACCCTATTCCTCTATTATTGCTATGTGTTAAATCTGCAATAATTGTATTACTTATTGGTTGACTGCTAAAATACGTCATTCCAAGACCTAAACTACAAAAAATAAGCAAAAGACCTTTAGAATAACCCATTAACAATAAAAAAGGGATGTTGATCGCAATAATATATGGCAGGATACCAATCCTATTGAAACGAGTTCCGAGTTTACCACCAATAATTTGACCAATAATTCCGGATAAAAATACAAAGGAGGGGAAGATGCCTGCCTTCATAGTATCGGGAATAAAAGGAAGAAATTCTTTCGTATTCTCAGCAAAGTGAATTGGCATAAATGTTGTGAATCCATAGTATACAAACCCCATAATCAGATTAGTTATATAAAAGAATAGCAAAGCTATACGATTTGTTTTGTTAGGACCTTTTTTATTAATCATTATTTCAATATCTTTAGCTTTTTTCCTTGATGGAATTAATAATATTGAAGCGATGCCTAGAGCGCAATTAAATAATCCTAAAGTTGCATACGATGCACGCCAGGAGATAAAAAAAGCAAAAGTAGTTGCTAATACTGGGCCAATTGCCGATCCTATTGAGCCAAAAATACCATGAACTGCCATGCCCTTTGTTATATGATGAACGCGATTAGAAATCAATGTAAGTCCGGCAGGGTGATATATACTCGATGAAAAGCCTAATAAGGCTAAACCAAAAACCAGTAGATAGAATGAATTAGATATTGAAACAAGTATTGCTGAAAAACTAGAACCAAATAAATATAATATTAATAATGTTTTTCCACCAATCTTACTCTCGAGCCAACCAGATGGAATAGCTCCAAGTCCAAACATGAATGCGCTAATTGTAACAACAACTGCTAAAACATCTATTCCTATATTGAACTCACTCATGAAAATTGGAATCAGACTTGGCAACGCTAACATTAAGGCATGAACAGATAGATGGGATCCTCCTGTAATCGCTAATATTATTTTCTCTTTTCGATTCATATTATAAATATTCATTTCTAAAATATTATAATTAAATAAAGCTAAAAAAGCAGAATTATTTTTTTTATATATTTAAATAAATAAGCCCTCATTACCAGTATAGGATAATGAGGGCGAAAATAGGATAAATACGCTAAGATTAGCGTTTTTCTGTAATTCTTGTTGCTTTACCAGTTAATCCACGCAAATAGTGTAGTTTTGCACGTCGAACCTTTCCTTTGCGATCCACTTTGATTGAATTTATCATTGGAGAATGCAATGGAAAAATTCTCTCTACACCAATTCCACCAGATATTTTACGTACTGTAAAAGTTTCTTCTACGCCGCCGCCGCTTTTAGAGATAACTACACCTTTAAAGATTTGCAATCGTTCTTTACCGCCTTCCACAACTCTTACTCCAATAGAGAGAGTATCTCCTGGAGAAAATTCCGGCAAGTCATCTCTCAACTGATCTTTTACCGCTTCTTGTAATTTATTCATGACCTATCCTCCAATGATTCTAGTTTTTTGGTTCTCTTTGACCATAAATCTGGACGTTTATTCTTAGTCCTTAGGCGTCTTTCATTCTTACGCCATTTATTTATCTTTTCATGATCACCGCTCAATAAAACATCTGGTACCGATAAATTATCAATCTCAGATGGTCTAGTATAATATGGTGCATCAAGCTCTATTCCAGAAAAAAATGAATCTGTTTTTACAGAATCAAAATTATTTAGCACACCTGGTATTAATCTCACAATACTATCTATCATGATCATCGCAGGAACTTCACCGTTAGTAACAACATAATCACCTATTGAATATTCATTAGTCACATACTTGTCAATCACACGCTGATCAATATCTTTATAATGACCACAAATAAATATAAGATTTTTGAAGTCACTATTTTCCATTGCTTTTTTATGTGACCACAACTGTCCTTGAGGTGAGGGATAGATAATTTTCATATTATTACCATCTTTCAAATTATTAATAATTTGATCTAAGGCTGCAAACAATGGTTCGGCCATTAAAATCATACCTCCGCCACCTCCATAAGGAGTATCATCAATCTGCTTGTAATTTCCCAATCCATAATCCCTTAAATCTACCACATCAAATTTAACTACATCGCCTTCAATCGCTTTGCGCAGTATAGATTGTTCAATGATAGAATTGATCATATCAGGCATCGGTGTAATTATTGAAATTGACTTCAATCTAATAATCCCTCCATAGGAGTAATCAATACTGCTCTTTGCGGATAATCTATGCTTTTAACAATTTCAGGTATTATTGGAATCAGAAATTCTCTATCACCATCATTAATTACATACGCATCATTTGCTGGAAGCCAAAGGATTTCTCCCAATCTCCCAACATGTATGCCTTCATCAGTAAATACTCCATATCCAATCAAATCACTGGAGAGAAAATGGATTGAATCCAGCTCATCAACTAATGCAAATATCTTTTTACCAATAATAGTTTTAGCACTATCTCTATCTTTAATGCCTTTAAAGAGAAAACTAGATTTTTTTCCAGATCCCACCATTTTGCTTAGCTTAAGTTTGCTAGACGATTTTTCTGTAAGTCCAATATGCAATTGATGAGAATGAATGTAATCCTCAAAATAACGGGATAATGGACGAACTGATACTGCGCCTTTCAATCCAGATGCACGAGTAACTTCTCCTATAGGAAAAAGCTTATTCATAATTCAATCGCTAGCTAATCAATCACATCCAGACGAGCGCGCTTACCCCCTTGCTTAGCATTAATTGCAAAAACTATGGTACGTATGGCTGAAATATTTCTTCCACTCTTCCCAATAATTTTACCATAATCACCTTCACCCACAGTCAATTCATAGATTATACGTTGTTCCGTTTCTACATCTGATACATTTACCTCATCTGGTTTGTCTACCAAATGTTTTGCTATACTTTCAATTAACTCCTTCATAATCATTTCCTCCTTGGGCCTTTATGCTTATTAGCATGACCTATCTTCATTTTTCATCAATTTTGGCCTTACTTTTTGGCCTTCTTTACAGAACCCTTCTTAGCTGATTTTTTATTTTTAGGCTCTTTATCTTTTTTGTTTTCTA
>Ga0257111_1000104_pt1 | contig 32355 bp, 26 predicted proteins | sample LP_taG_6_FD_191567 | JGI IMG/M metagenome (GOLD analysis project Ga0257111, IMG submission 191567) | Marine microbial communities from Northeast Subartic Pacific Ocean, Canada - LP_J_2015_P26_500m | ecosystem: Environmental > Aquatic > Marine > Oceanic | place: Canada: Northeast Subartic Pacific...
GGCGTCGGCGCCGGCGTCGGCGGCCAACGCCGCGTAGCGGGCCGCCAGATCAGGGGTGATGCCTCCCTCGAGGGCGGCATCGCGACCATTGAGGCGGACCAGTACAGCGAAGTTCGCCCCGCACCGGTTCCGCACGGCCCGCACCACCTCGAGGAGCAGTCGGGCCCGACCCTCCACGCACCCGCCGTACCCATCGGTGCGCTGGTTCCAGGCCGGCGAGAGGAAGGTGTCGATCAGGTAGCCATGGCCCGCATGGACCTCGATGCCGTCCAGGCCGGCCTGCCGTACGCGCCACGCGGCGTCAGCGAACTGGTCCACCACCCACGCCAGATCGTCGGCCGATGCCTCGGCATAGGTGGGCATCTTCCCGCCGGTCAAGGTGGCCATGGCCATCAACTCGTCCATCGTGGTGTCTCGCATGATGGCCATGGGATCGGCGTCGGGAAGCGGGAGGCTGGGCACGAGGCTGGGTCGGTCCTCAGCGGTGTCGACCCCGGAGATGCGGCCGTGGTGGTTGGCCTGCACGACCATCTTCGCCCCGTGGGTGTGGACGGCTTCGCCGAGACGCCGTAGTCCGTCGATCACCCCGTCGTGGGACAGTGCCGGTTGGTGCCGTGCCGTGGCCCCGTGGGGAAAGGCAACCGCCGACGTCTCCAGGATGAGGAGCCCGGCGCCGCCCCGGGCCCGTTCGGCGTAGTGGGTGATTAGCGAATCGGTGATCAGCCCGTTATCGCAGATGTTCTGGTCCATAGCCGGAAGGACGATCCGGTTCCGCAGGTCCAGTGGTCCCACGCTGATCGGGGATAACAGCAGCGGGTGGGAGTCTCGAGTGGAGGTGGAATCTGACGACACGTCAGGAATCCTGCCCGAGGATGGGCCGCCGGGCCAACCGCATCCACCCCTCAGACCCGCTGACACAGGCCGGCATACTCAGTTGGCGAGCTTCCTCAGGGACTTCTGCCGCCAGTTCTCCGTGGCGTCCACCGCGTTGAAGGTAAAGCAGTGGATGCCGGCGATGCCCAACTCGTGGGCCCGGCCCGACAGCGGGGCGATGAGCTTGTTGGGGTTGTAGCCACCGGGCGACAGCAACCGGACGACCGACGCCTTGTTCTTCTTCAGGTACCGGGCCGAGTGGCCGATGCCCAGACGGATCGAGATTGTCAACAGTTTGGTGCGGTCCACGGCTCCCGGTACGCCGAGATGGCACGGCAGGTCTACACCGATCGCCCGCTGACCGGCCAGCCAGGTTCCGATGGTCTGGGCGTCGAAGCACATCTGGGTTGCCATGTAGCCCTCCAGCCCGGCCTCGCGGATCAGTTCCTGCTTCTCGACGAGGGCGTCGACGAGGGCCTGATCGGGAATGGTGGCGTGACCGTCGGGGTAGGAGCCGATGCCCACCACGTCGATCTCGGGCCGGCGGTCCAGGAACGACCGGAGGAAGCCGGCGGCGTCGGTGAAGGGTCCGCGCGGGTCGGCGTCGCCACCGATGCAGAAGACTTTCCGGATGCCGATGGCGTTTACCCGTTCGACGATCCGTCCGACGTGGTCCTCGCTCTCGACCATCCGGGCTGCGAAGTGCGGGATGACGGTGAAGCCCTTCTCGGCGTACCCGGCGCACAGGTCGAGGGTGTCGTCGATGGTCTTGGCCGGTGAGCAGGTCACCGATACGGTCGCCCCGTCCGGCAGGTGGGCGCTCTGGTCGGCCAGGTTCTTCAGAGGGATGAGCTCATAGGTCATTCCCTCGAGCAGGCATCGCTGGATGGCCCGGTCGGTTCTGGGTCGGGTGATTCTGGACCGTTCGGTCCGGGGTCGGGTGGCCACGCTGCGGCCCTCCTGTGCAATTCTGGGGACGGCCGAGGCCGCCCGCTGCTGATCTGGAACTGGTACTGGCCGAGGGCTTAACTGAGGCCGACGATCTCGCCGTCCTCGTCGATGTCGATGCCCATGGCACCCGGCTGGGCACCGAGTCCGGGCATCGTACGCATGTCGCCGCAGATCGGGTACACGAACCCTGCGCCCACTGAGGCCCGGACTTCGCGGACGGGAAGCGTCCAGCCGGTCGGGGCGCCCTTGAGCGCCGCGTTGGAGCTGATCGAGAGGTGGGTCTTGGCGATACACACCGGCAGGTTTCCGAAGCCGTTGGCCTCATACGAGTCGATCTGCTTGTTGGCCTGCGGCGAGAAGTCCACGCCGTCGGCGCCGTACACCTTGTCGGCCACTGTCCGAATCTTGTCCCGCAGCGACATTTCGTCGGGGTAGAGCACCTTGAACTCGCTGGGCTCCTCAGCCGCCTCGGCCACGGCCTCGGCCAGCTCGGCGGCACCTGAGCCGCCGTCGGCGAAGTGGGTGGTCACGGCCGAGCGGGCGTTGAACTCTTCGGCGATCTCACCGATGGCCGCGATGTCCACATCATGGTCACCGGGGAACACGTTGATGGCCACCACCGGGGACACCCCGTGGACCTGCATGTTCTCCAGCTGCTTGCGCAGATTGTCACCGCCCTGGTGGACCTCATCGGGGTTCTCGGCCAGCAACGCCTCGGGTAGGGGCCGCCCGGCCACGATCTTGTGGTTGCCGGAGTGGGCCTTGAGGCCTCGCACGGTGGCCACCAGCACGGCGGCATCCGGAGCGATGCCCGAGTAGCGACACTTGATGTTGAAGAAGCGCTCGGCGCCCATGTCGGCGCCGAAGCCAGCCTCGGTGAGGAGGTAGTCGCCGGTGTGGATGCCGATCTGGTCGGCGATGATCGACGAGTTGCCGGTGGCGATGTTGCCGAACGGGCCGCAGTGCACGAGCGCCGGGGTGCCCTCGAGGGTCTGCATGAGGTTCGGCTTGATGGCCTCCTTCAGGATGACCGTCATGGAGCCGGCCACGCCGAGGTCCTCGGCGGTGATCGGGGTGTCAGCCTTGTCGTAGCCCACGACGATGCGACCCATGCGGGCCCGCAGGTCGGCCAGTGAGGTGCACAGCGCCAGGGCGGCCATGACCTCCGATGCCGCGGTGATGTCGAAGCCCGTCTCGCGGGGCACGCCGTCGAGGCGGCCACCGAGACCGACCACGATGTTGCGAAGGGCTCGCTCGTTGATGTCCATGACCCGGCGCCAAGTGATGTTGTGCATGTCCAGGCCCAGTTTGTTGCCGTGGAACAGGTGGGCATCGAGCATGGCCGAGCACATGTTGTGCGCCGCTGTGACCGCATGCATGTCGCCGGTCAGGTGGAGGTTGAACAGTTCCATCGGCACGACCTGGCTGTAGCCGCCACCTGCTGCGCCGCCCTTGATCCCGAAGGTCGGGCCCATTGAAGGCTGGCGGATGGCGATCGTGGCCTTCTTGCCGACGTGGCTGAAGCCCTGGCCAAGGCCGACGGTGGTCGTGGTCTTGCCCTCGCCGAGCGGCGTGGGAGTGATGGCCGAGACCACCACGTACTTGGCCATGGGGCGGTCGGCCATTCGACCGATGGCGTCCAGCTTGATCTTGGCCGCACCTTCGCCGTACTGCTCCAGGCAGTCGGCGGGGATGCCGGATTCAGCGGCGATCTCGGTGAGGGGACGCAGGGTGGCGCCGCGGGCGATTTCGAGGTCAGAGGGGAACGACATTGTTCTTCTGGTTCTCCGGTTCAGGGGTTGTCTTTGAGTCGTGCGGGCAAGTCTGGGCTGGGGTGGAGTGGACAACGAGGGGGTCAGCCACGGCCTCGGGGAGTGTAGTCAGGGACGAAGATCAGATCTACTGAGTGGAAAGAACCACCAACCAGAGGAAACCCGTGCGCTGGGTGGCGTGACGAGTTCGATCACCCGAACTCGTCGGGAATTACCTCCTTGCGGCGGGCCATGAAGTCGAGCATGGCCTCGTCGGCTGCCTCGTCCAGTGGAGGTGCCTCGTAGCCGTCCAGCATCTTCTTCCAGATGCCGTTGGCCCGCTGGGCGGCATCCAGGCTGCCGTCCTCCTCCCACTGCTCGAAGGAGTCGTTGTTGGCCACGTCGGAGCGGGCGAACGCTGTCTCGAAGTTGGCCAGGGTGTGGGCGGTGCCGAGGAAGTGCTGTCCTGGTCCGACCTCGCGGATGGCGTCCATGGCCAGGCCGTTGTCGGACAGGTCCACTCCCTTGACGAAGGTGGCGGCCAGATTGCACTGGTCAGCGTCGATGATGAACTTCTCGTAGCCCATGGTGAGGCCTCCCTCCAACCAGCCCGCCGAGTGGAGCATGAAGTTCACGCCGGCCATCAGCGCCGGGATGAACGTCGACATCGATTCGCTGGCCGCCTGGGCATCGGGGACCTTGGAGCCACAGAGGTTGCCACCCGAGCGGAAGGGCACTCCGAGGCGGCGGGCCAGAGCGGCCACCGTGTAGAGCACGAGGGCCGGCTCGGGAGTCCCGAACGTCGGGGCGCCGGTCTGCATCGACATGGAGCTGGCGAACGAGCCGAAGACCACCGGGGCACCTGGGTTGACCAGCTGTACGAACGTCATGCCGGCCAATGCCTCGGCCAGAGTCTGGGCGGCAACGCCTGCCACGGTCACCGGGGCCATGGCCCCGGCCAGGATGAACGGGCTGATCACCGTGGCCTGATTGGATCGGGCGTAGGCCTCGGCGGACCCGAGCATGGTGGCGTCCCATGACATGGGAGACGAGGCGTTGATGAGGCTCGTCATCACGGTGTTCTGCTGGACGAAGTCGGTCCCGAACACGAAGCCGGCCAGGTCAATGGAGTCCTGGGCACGCTCGGCAGCCGTCACCGATCCCATGAACGGCTTGTCGCTGTACTTCAGGTGCGAATACACCATGTCGAGATGCCGCTTGGACACCGGGATGTCCACCGGCTCGACGATGGTCCCGCCCGAGTGGTGCAGCCCCGGGTGGAGGTAGGCCAGCTTCACGAAGTTCTGGAAGTCCTCGATGGTGGCGTAGCGACGCCCCCCGTCGAGGTCGTGGACGAACGGTGAGCCGTAGGCCGGGGCCAGCACCGTGGCGTCCCCGCCCACCTGCACGTTGCGGGCCGGATTGCGGCCGTGCTGGGTGTAGGTGAACGGAGCCGAAGCCTGGATGATCTGGCGGCACATGCCGCGGGGAAAGCGGACCCGTTCGCCGTCCACGTCGGCCCCCGCATCGGCCATGAGGGTCAACGCCGTCGGATAGTCGCGGAAGTCGATCCCGATCTCCTCGAGGATGGTGTCGGCCGCGTGCTCAATGGTCTCGAGGCCCTCGGTCGACAGCACCTCGAACGGGGCCATGGTGCGGGTGAGGTATGCCCGGGTCTCGGCCGTCGCCTCGGCACGGGCGGCCTGGCGGGCGGCCCGGCCACCGCCACGTCGGCCACTGCGGGTTGGTGCCTCAAAGCCTTCGGCCGTGCCGCTGGCCGCGGCCACGCCGTCCTCGTTGGTCAGATCGGTCATGGGGTGTCTTCCTCTCTCGCTGCTCCGTTGCGACGACGTCGCCGACCGGAGCGCTCCGGGCCAGCCGCCGAAGCGGTGGGCCGTTCAGGGAGCGTGATCCGTGTCGAAAGGCAGGGGTACTCGGCGGTCCGGTGGGGGATGGCCATGGCGTTCACGAAGTGGTCCTGGAACGCCGGCTCGAGGGCCGTCTCGATCTTCTCGATGCGGTCGACCACCTCGACGATCGATCGGCGGGCCGAGCCGGACAAAAGGGCGATGGCCGCCCCGGCGCCCGCCGCGTTGCCGACGCTGGTGACCCGGTCGGGATCGCAGTCCGGGACCAGGCCCAGCACGGTGGCGTGGATGGTGTCGATGTGACTGCCGAAGGCGCCCGCCAGCCCGATCTCGTCAATGGTGTCGATCCCGAGGTGATCCATGAGCAGCCGGATGCCGGCGTACAACGCGGCCTTGGCCAACTGGATGGCCCGGATGTCGTTCTGGGTGACCAGCAGGCGTTCGCCGTCGAGGCCCAGCTCGGTGGGGTCGAACAGCACGTAGGAGAAGGTCCGACCGCCGGGTTCGATGCGCGCCGATGGCCTGGTGTCGGCCCCGCCGATCACCCCGTTGGTGTCCATGAGGTTGGCGAGCCAGAGTTCGGCGACCACCTCGATGATCCCGGAGCCACAGATGCCGGTCACCCCGGTGGCCGTCGCAGCCTCGGTGAAGCCGTCCTCGTCGGACCACGGCTCGACGCCGATGATCCGGAAGCGGGGCTCGCCGGTTGTCGGGTCGATCCGGACCCGTTCAATGGCGCCGGGTGTGGCCCGCTGGCCGGCACTGATCTGGGCGCCCTCGAAGGCCGGGCCTGTCGGACTGGACGCGGCGAGGACCCGTCCACGGCCGGCCAGCACGATCTCGGCGTTGGTGCCCACGTCGACCACCAGTCGGACCTGCTCCCGTTCCGGAGGTGGAGGGGTCGGCTGGTCGCCGGCTTCTAGTCCGGCTGTCCGGCCGAGGCCGGTGGACAGGACGACGGCTGCCGTGTCGGCGCCCACGTGGCCGGCGATGCAGGGCAGCACGTGGGCGCGGGCCGCCGGGTGTGCCTCGATGTCGAGGGAGGACACCGGCAGGTCGAGCGGCCCGTCGACGGCCAGGGCGAACGGAGCCCCGCCCAGTGGTGTGGGGTCGTAGCCCAGGAACAGGTGGTGCATGACCGGATTGCCGACCAGCACCAGCTCCAGCACCTCGTCACGTGTGGCATCCACCTGCCCGACGAGGTCGCCCACGAGGTCGTCGAGGGCGGAGCGCACCGCGTCGGTCAGTTCGACCTCACTGCCCGGGTTCATCATCACGTATGAGATCCGGCTCATCAGGTCCTCGCCGAAGCGGATCTGTGGGTTCATGGTCCCCGCGGTGGCCAGCACCGACCCGGTGGCCAGATCGCAGAGGTGGCCGGCAATGGTCGTCGATCCGACGTCCACAGCGATGCCCAACGCCCGGTCACGGAGACCGGGCCAGACGGCCACCACCTGGCGACCGTCCCGGATGGCCACGGTGACCGTGCGGTTCCCAGCGGCGAGAGCCTGCTGCACGGCGGCCACCTGATCATTGGCAACCGCCAGGCCGTGCAGGTCCCACTGGGTGGCCAGCGAGTCGACAAGGCGCCGGATTTCGCCGATCGACTCGTCCAGTGTGGGTTCGGCCACCTCCACGAGACGCAGGACCAGAACCGGGTCGAGTGCCAGATCGCCCAGGTCGACCTCCTTGCGGATCACCTGGCGGTGGACCTGACTTTCAGCCGGTATGTCGACCACCAGGTCGCCGCAGATCGTGGCCGCGCAACCCAGGCGTTGGCCATCGGCCAGGGGGCGCCGACCCCGGTAGTCGGCCTCGGTGGGGCCCCGGTCCGAGACGTGGTCCGGGTTGGCGGTAATCCCGTGTTTGGCGAACTCGCCGAACACGGGCATCACCTGGCAGCGGCCGCAGATGCCGCGGCCCCCGCACACCGAATCGAGGTCGACGCCCAGTTGTCGGGCGGCGTCCAGCACCGAGGTGCCTCCGTGAACCGACCCGCGCAGCCCGGACGGCGTGAAGACGACGAGATGTTCGTCGGGGCGTCCAGCGGAGTCGGTCATGGTTTGGTGTCTGGCGGGGGCGAGCGCGTCGGGCTGGCGCCGGGTCTCAGGCGCGCCGGCGGCGGTTGCCGCGACGTTCGCGGGCACCGGCCAGCGCGTTCGGGTCACGGTGGTGGCGGATCCAGGTGGCGCAGTCGGCGTCGGCGCCGGCCAGTACGTCGGCGGCCTGGATGGCCGTCTTCACCTCGGGATGCAGCGGGCTCATGATGGCCGAGGTCATGCCGTGGCTGATGGCCATGGCCAGGAACGTGCCGGTCACCGCGTGCCGATTGGGCAGGCCGAAACTCACGTTGGACGCGCCACACGTGGTGTTGACCTTCAACTCCTCGCGTAGGCGCCGCACCAGGGTGAACACCTGCTGGCCGGCTGTCCCCATGGCGCCGATGGGCATGACCAGGGGGTCGACTACCACGTCGGAGGCCGGGATGCCGTGGTCGGCGGCCCGTTCAACGATCTTCTTAGCCACGGCGAAACGCACGTCGGGGTCCTCGGAGATTCCGGTGTCGTCGTTGGAAATTGCCACCACCGCGGCGCCTGCTCGTGCGACCAGCGGCAGGACCCGTTCGAGCACCTCGTCCTCACCGGTGACCGAGTTGACGAGCGGCTTGCCCTGGTAGACGGCGATGCCGGCCTCCAGGGCCTCGATGATCGAGGAGTCGATGGAGAGCGGGACGTCGACCACCGACTGGACCAGCTTGATGGCCCGGGCCAGCAGGGCCGGCTCGTCGGCCAGCGGGATGCCGGCGTTGATGTCCAGCATCTGGGCGCCTGCCTCTACCTGGGCAATGGCGTCGGCCTCCACCCGGCTGAAGTCACCGGCCTTCATCTCCTCGGCGAGGAGCTTTCGGCCCGTGGGGTTGATGCGCTCACCGATCATGACGAACGGTCGGCCGAAGCCGATGGCCACCTCGCGGGTGTCCGAGCTGAGAATGGTGTCAGTCATCTTGGTGATGGCTCTCTGTCTTGTGGCATGTCTGGTTGGTTGGTTTAGTCGTCGACGCCACCCGAGCGCACGAGGCGCTCGAGTCGGTCACGGTCATAGGCGGCATCTATGCGGGCGGCCTCGTCAGCTACCGCGGCGGCCATGTCGGCGGTGAGGGACACCGATTCCCGGCGCCACTGGGCCACGTAGGAGTCGGTGTCGTCCATCCCGGCGATCATGGCCGCCCGGTCGATGGCGTGCTGGAAGCGGGCATCCAGTAGGGCCTTCTCGCGGGTCCGTCCCTGCTGGGCGGTGATCTGGGCGGGGATGTCGCGCCAGTAGATGGTGACGAGTTGGGCGGCCATGGGTTCAATGGGCTCCTGTGGGAAGGGGTGATTGGGTGGGTCCGGTGATGGCCACCGAGGTCCCGGCCAGCAGGTGGGTCTCTAGGTTGCCGAGACCGGTGGGGCGGTGTTCGAAGGACAGGCCGAGTCGGACGGCTGCGGCCCGTGCCCGGTCCAGCAGGTCGGGATCGTCCACCTGGGACAGATAGGCGAGGCGTTTGTAGTTGCCGAACACAGCGTCGAGCATCTCGGGGTGGGTGTCCAGCCAGAAGGCCTTCACCACCAGGCGGTCGAAGTGCTTGACCAGGTAGTCGGTCAGGAAGAAGGTGCCCAGCTCCTCCGCGTGCAGGTCGGCAAAGGCCGATGATCCGGCCAGGAATTCGTAGCAGTGGTCGCCGGGCAGGCGGTCGATGCCCAGTTCGACGCACACCGCGTCGAGGCGACCACCGGTGCCGCAGTCGCCGTAGCCCACGAAGATCCGCTGGTAACGGTCGGCGGCGGCCCGGACGCGTGTGGCCACGGCGTGGGGGATGACGTCTGGCGTGTTGTGGTACGAGGCGGGCAGGCACTCGACGTCGACATGGGTGAGGCCGTTGGCCTCCACCACCTGGAGCAACTCGCGGGCGAGTGCGCCACAGGCGACGACGAGGGTTCGCCCGCCGGGTGCCTCGGGGGCACCGGTGGGCTCGTTCACCGTCCAGGTCAGGCGGCCGCGGCCCGGCGTCGTTCGGACACCAGGCGGCTCGCCGTCTCGGCGGCCACCGCGGCATCGCGGCAGTAGGCGTCGGCACCGATGGCCTCGCTGAACTCCTCGTTCAGCGGGGCGCCACCGACGATCACCGAGTACTCCTCGCGGAGGCTCTTCTCCTCAAGGGTGTCGATGACGACCTTCATGTACGGCATGGTGGTGGTCAGCAGGGCCGACATGCCGAGGATGTCGGGCTTGTGCTCGTCGAGCGCCCCGAGGAACTCCTCGACGTCGGTGTTGATGCCGAGGTCGATGACCTCGAAGCCGGCGCCCTCGAGCATCATCCCGACCAGGTTCTTACCGATGTCGTGGATGTCGCCCTTGACGGTACCGATGACCACCTTGCCGATGGGCTCGGCGCCTGTCTCGGCCAGCAGGGGCCGGAGGATGGCCATGCCGGCCTTCATGGCGTTGGCGGACAGCAGCACCTCGGGTACGAAGAGGATGCCGTCGCGGAAGTCGATGCCCACGATCCGCATGCCTTCGACCAGGGCGTCGTTCAGGACCCGGCCGGGGTCCCAGCCGCGACCCAGGAGGATGTTGGTGCCGTCGGTGATCTCGTCGCCGAGGCCGTCGTAGAGATCGTCGTGCATCTGGGCGGTGAGATCCTCGTCACTGAGGTCCGCCAGGATGATCTCTTCTTCGATGTCCTGCTCTTCGGCCATGGATGCGCTCCGTTGCGAATCGGGGGACGCGTGTACGTCCCGTGGTCAGCCGTTGCAGCCCCGAGGGGCGGTGTGGAACGTCGTCACGCTAACTGAGATACTTGCAATCAGTTTCCCGCTAGGTGGGATGATCCTGTATGGTGGGAAATCTACTGGTCCCCGGGCCGGTTGTCCACTCTCCGGAATGTGCTTCCCGCGATGTGGGACGTCGATCGGTGGATCACCTGGCGGGACAGACAGCGGAATGCCGAAATTCGTAGCGGAGTCCATGGGAGAGAGGCGAGCAGACACATGCAGAATGTCCAGAGCATCGACCGGGCCTTCCAGATCCTGACCGAGGTGGCCGACGATCCGGCGGGGATCAGCGAGATCTCACGACGGCTCGGTCTCCCGACGAGCACGGTGGCCCGGCTGCTGGCCACCCTCGAGCAGTTGGGGGCCGTTGAGCGACTGATCGACGACAGCGGCTACCGGATCGGCCCGTCGTTGGTCACCATGGCGGCCAGCGTGGATACGACCCAGAGCCTCCTGGCCGTGGCCCAGCCGACCATGCAGGAACTGGTCGACCTGGTGGCTGAGGCGGTGGGTCTGTCCATCCCGGCGGGATATGACGTCCACTACATCGGTCAGATCGACTGCGCGAACCCCGTCCAAGTCCGGGACTGGACCGGGGTCAGCCTGCCCATGCACATCGTCCCCTCGGGCATGGTCGTCCTGGCCCACTGGCCCGATGAGGCCGTCGACCGCTACCTGAACCGCAAGCTCGACCGGTACACGCCTAGGACGGTCACCAAGACGGACCGGATCCGAGCCCGTCTCGACGAGGTCCGTAAGACTGGGATCTCCTGGATGGAGGAGGAGTTCTCCGAGGGCATCAACTCGGTGGCCGCGCCGTTGTTCAACCAGGCCGGCGCCGTGGTGGGTGCCCTGCACAGCCACGGACCGAGCTACCGGTTCCCCGACGAGACGTTGAAAGACATCGTGGCCGACCGGGTGCGTTGGGCGGCCGCCGAGATCTCGTCGGACCTCGGCTATATGGCTTGATTCCGGTTCCGCCGGGGGCGGGACCAGCAGCCAGACCTCAGGTCCTCCAGGTGGTTCGCAGCGTCTCGAGGCCACCATCCACCGAGATGGTCTGACCGTTGACGAACCGGGCGGCCGGTGACGCCAGGAACACGGCCATGGCCGCGATGTCCCGCCCCTCGACGAAGGTCCGCATCGAGACCTGCTTCTCATAGGCGGTCCGCAGATCGGCGGCTGATTCCCCGGTGGCGGCCGCCTCGGCGTCGATCACCCGCACCATCCGGTCGCCGTCCACCGAGCCGGGACACAGCACGTTCACCCGGATTCCGAACTCGCCCACCTCCATGGCCAGCGTGTCGCCCAGTCCGATGATGGCGTACTTGGATGCCGCGTACGGCGAACGCATCGGGAAGCCGGTGATCCCCGCGGTCGACGAGGTCAACAGGATCGACCCGCCACCGGCGGCCCGCATGGCCGGGACGGCCCGGCGACAGCAGAGGAAGGCGCTGCGCACGTTGACGGCCATGGTCTGATCCCAACCCTCGGCGTCGAGGTCCTCGATCGGTCCGGTGGGGCCGGCGATGCCCACGTTGGCGCACAGTACGTCCAGCCCGCCCAGGCCTCCGGCGTCGACCGGGGCCAGCACGGTGTCGAACAGCTGGTCGACACCGGCGGGATCGGAGACGTCCACGCCGCTGAAGCCACAGCCCTCGGGTTGGCCGCCTCGGGAGGCGGGCAGATCGGCCACGTGCACCCGGGCGTCCGCATCGCTGAAGGCCTCGGCCATGGCCCGCCCTATGCCCGAGGCGCCCCCGGTGATCAGCACGCGCTGCGGACCCGTTGCTGGTGGTCTGGTTGCCCGCGGTTCGGTCTCCGGTGGATTGGTCGCCTGCGGTTCGGCCATGGGCCTCTCGACTCCCTTCCGATGGCATCTGCCCCGGGCGCGGAAGTTACTCCCCCGGCGGGTGTCCTGACGGCACGTCAGGTGCGAACGATTTCGTGGCGCCTGATTGTCAGCATCATCCGGAGGGGGTAGGTACGCTTCCCGCGCCCCACGGAGACCGCCGTCGGGCATCCCATCAACCGCCCCCGGTCGGACCCACCCTCGTGGTCGAGCCGCCCCGGGCCGTGTCGCAGGAGAACAACCGAATGAGTGATTTTCCGACTCACGCCAATGTCGTCGTGATCGGTGCCGGCATTGTCGGCAACTGTCTCGTCGGCCATCTGGCCCGCCTCGGCTGGACCGACCTGGTCCTGCTGGAAAAGGGCCCGTTGCCCAATCCTGGAGGATCGACCGGCCACGCGTCGAACTTCATCTTCCCGGTCGACCACAACAAGGAGATGGCCCTGCTCGGCGAGCAGAGCGCCAACCAGTACCGGGACATGCAGATGTCGGTCGACTCCGGCGGCATCGAGGTAGCCCGCACCCAGGCTCGCATGGACGAGCTCACCCGCCGCATGACCTCGGCCAAGGCGTGGGGCATCGAGGCCCACATGCTGACCCCCTCCCAGGTCAAGGAACTCGTCCCGTTCATCAACGAGGACGTCATCCTCGGTGGGTTCCACTGTCCGACGGTGTCGGTCGTGGACTCGCTCGAGACGGGTACCACCATGCGTCGTGAGGCCATCGAGACGGCCGGCTGCCAGGTATTCGCCAACACCGAGGTACTCGACATCGAGACCGCCGGCGGCGCCGGCGGCATCACCACCGTCACGGCCGTGGTGACCGACAAGGGCACCATCGAGGCCGACTACGTGGTCGTGGCCTGTGGCGTGTGGTCCAACCGCATCGCCAACATGGCCGGCGCCACCATCCCGCTGGTCCCCGCCGTCCACCAGATGGCCGACGTGGGCCCCATGGACATCCTCGCCGAGACCAACAACGAGATCGGCTACCCGATCGTCCGGGACATGGACACCTTCTGCTACGAGCGGCAGTCGTCGGGTTCCATGGAGGTCGGTTCGTACGGCCACCGGGCGATCCTCCACCACCCGGACGAGATTCCGTCCAACGCTGAGGCCGCGCTGTCGCCGACGGAGATGCCGTTCACGCCGGACGACTTCGACGACCAGATGGAGACGGCCATTGAGCTGATGGACATGCTGGGCGACGCCGAGATCAAGTACGCCATCAACGGTCTGCTCTCGCTGACACCGGACACCATGCCCTGCCTCGGCGAGACCACCGAGGTGCGCAACCTCTGGTCGGCCGCCGCCGTGTGGGTCAAGGAGGGTCCGGGCATGGCCCAGGTCGTCGCCGAGTGGATGACCCACGGCTACCCCCGGGTCATCGACGTCCACGGCGCCGACATCGCCCGCTTCTACGACCAGGAGCGCTCCGACGAGCACATCTGGTCCCGGGCCGACGAGCACTTCATCAAGACCTACGGGATCGTCCACCCGGCCGAGCAGTGGGAGGGGCGCCGAAACCTCGAGGTCGGCCCGTACTTCTCGCGCCAGCAGGACCTCGACGCCACCTTCTTCCAGGCCCGGACCTGGGAGCGTCCGCAGTGGTACGGCGCCAACGCCGACCTCGTCGAGCGCTACGGCCTGGCCGGGCGCGAGGTCGAGTGGGACAACCGCTGGTGGAGCCCCATCACTACCGGCGAGCACCTCAACATGCGTGAGCACTGTGGTGTGGTCGACCTGAGCTCGTTCCAGATCTACGAACTCGATGGCCCCGGCGCCATCGAGTACGCCGAGCGTCTGGCCGTCAACAAGGTCGACGTGGCCGTGGGTCGGTCGATCTACACCCCGTGGTTGACCCCCGATGGTGGTTTCCACTCCGACCTCACGATGATGCGTCTCGGTGAGGACCGGATGCGGATCGTGACCGGCGTGTTCGACGGTGGCCGCGACGAGTTCTGGACCCGTCGCCACATGCCGACCGACGGCTCGGTGACGTTCACCAACATCACCCGGCAGCTCACCACGCTCGGCCTGTGGGGCCCCAACGCCCCGACCGTGCTGTCCCAGTTGACCGGCCAGGACCTCAGCCAGGACGGTTCCCCCTACGGCTCTATCATCGACGCTGAGGTGGCCGGCCTGCCCGTCCAACTGTTCCGCATCTCCTACGTCGGTGACACCGGCTGGGAGATCTACACGGCGTGGGACAACGGCCCCGCCCTGTGGGATGCGCTCATGGAGGCCGGCGCCGACCTGGGCATCCGCCCGACCGGTGGCGGCGTGTACGGCTCGTCGGGTCGCCTCGAGAAGGGCTACCGCCTGATGGGTGCCGAGCTGGAGAGCGAGTACAACCCGCTAGAGGCCGGCCTGGCCCGACCGAAGCTCAAGGCCGCCGACTTCATCGGACGTGACGCCTACCTAGCGGCCCGCGAGGCCGGCGATCCCGAGGTGTCGATGTGCACCCTGACCGTCGAGGACCAGACCGACGGCCGGGGTCGGTCACGGCACATGATGGGCGGCAACGAGCCCATCCTGGATGCCGACGGTGGCCGCATCGTCGACAGCCACGGCCGGGTCAGCCGGGCCACCTCGGCGGGTTACGGCCCGTCGGTCGGAAAGCACCTGTTGATGTCGTACCTGCCGCGGGAGCTCGCCGTGGCCGGCACTGACCTGCAGGTCATGTACATGAACGAGACGTACCCGGTGAAGGTGGCCTCCACGGGGGCGGTGTTCGATCCGGACGACACGAGACTGAAGGGCTGATCCGACGGCTATGAGGATTCTCGTCTGCGTCAAACGCGTCCCAGCTCCCGGGGCACGCATCAACGTGACCGCCGACGGCCAGACCGTCGACGCCGCCCACTTGGGCTTCACCACCAGCCCGCACGAGGAGTGTGCGGTGGAGGAAGCCGTCCAGCTGACCGAGGCCCACGGGGGCGAGGTCACCGTCATGACCCTCGGCCCGGCGGCGGCTGAGGAGCAGCTGCGTTACGCGGCCAGCGTTGGCGCCCACCACTTCGTGCTGATCCCGATCAACGACGTCGACTGGGACCCGCAACGCACTGCGTCGGCCCTGGCCGAGGCCGTTGCCGCGGTTGAGGAGACCGACGGTGCGTTCGACCTGATCCTGTTCGGGAACGAGTCGGCTGACGCTGGTGGCTTCCAGGTCGGGGTGCGGGTGGCCAACCACCTGGGACGGCCCATCGTGAACGGCATCAAGGGGATCGACATTGGTGGGGAACAGGGCGGGGAACTGGACGAGGGCGTGGCCGTGGCCCGTCGTGAGATTGACGGCGGTTTTGAGGTCTACAACGTGCCCATGCCGGCGGTATTGGGCGTCAAGGAAGGCATCAACCTCCCGCGGTATCCGACCATGAAGGGCCGTCTGGCTTCCAAGAAGGCCGTGGTGGCCACCGATGAGCGGACCGTCGAGGCCGGTGGGCAGGTGCGGTTGCGCCTCCACCGCCCGGTGGAACAGATCAGCGAGACGGTGATCCTGGGAACCGGCCCGGAGGCCGCCCCGGCGGTCGTAGACCTGCTTGAGGAACTGGGGGTGCTGTCATGAGCCTGCTCGTCATCTGCGATCACGATCGCGGCACCCTGTCTGATGCCTCGCTGGAGGCGCTCACCTTCGGGCGCCCGCTGGCGGCAGCGGCCGGTCTCGAGATGGGCGCGGTGGTCATTGGCGCGGGCGCCGATGCCGCGGCGACCGGTCTGGGCATGCACGGCGCGTCGACCGTGCACGTGGCATCCCATCCGTTGTTGACCGACTTCGGTCCCGAGGCCTGGGGCGAGACGGTGGTCCAACTGGTGCGAGGCACCGGGGCCACCGCCGTGCTGGCCTGCGGCACCGATCGGGGCAACGAGGTGGTGGCCCAGGTGGCTGCCCGCCTCGACCAACCGTTCGTGGCCAACTGCCGCAGCGTCGATCCGACGGGCGACGGCTCCGGGAACTGGACGATGACCCGCGTCCAGTGGGGCGGTTCGCTGCTTGAGGACACCACCCTGACCGCTGAGATCCGCTTGGTGACGGTGGCCCATCACGCTGTGGAGGGGGTCGTCGCCGAGACACCCGCTTCCGGCACCGTGGTGCCGTTCGCCCCCGAACTCGATGATGCGGTGGCCCGCACCGTGGTGGCCGACCGGGTCGTCCTCACCAGGGGCATCACCCTGTCCACCGCACCGGTGGTGGTGGGTGGCGGCCGTGGTGTGGGGTCGGCCGAGGCGTTCGCTCCGCTGGAGGAGCTGGCCGGCGAGTTAGGCGGCGTGGTGGGTTGTTCCCGTGCCGTCACGAACAACGGCTGGCGACCCCACAGCGACCAGGTCGGACAGACCGGCACCCGGATCGCGCCGGAGATCTACATCGCAAGCGGCATCTCTGGCGCCATCCAGCACTGGGTGGGCGCCATGGCGGCCAAGAACATCTTGGCCATCAACACCGACCGTGAGGCCAACATGGTCACCCGGGCCGGTCACGCGGTGATCGGCGACCTGCACCAGGTTATTCCGGCCATCACCGACGAGGTTCGACGCCGCCGAGGCTGATCGCCGGCCGCCATGGCGGCCGGGACGTCACGCAACTCTTCGGCCACGATGACCCGTCTTGGGGACTCGAAGGAGAGCCACCGTCGCTGGCCGTCGACCGGAAACTGCAGCACCGCCCGTTGTACGTGGGCCCCGGTCACGGGCTGGTCGCCGCGTGCCGGAGTCGACGGGCGGGGAGGACTGGTCAGTCCCGGCCGGCCCCGGTGGTGGTCTCCCGGTCGAGGCGGCGGACGAAGACGCCGGATCGGGGCTTGGGCTCAAAATATGAGGACTTTGGAGGCATGAGCCCGTCCTCGTCGGCCACGGCCATCATCTCGGTCACCGACGTGGCATGCAGGACGAAGCCAACGCGGCCATCGGCGTCGCAGCGTGCGACTAGTGCGCCGATGCCGACCGGTTCGGGCACGTAGTCGATCATCGGGTCACTCCCCGGATCGGTGATGTCCATCACGGGTGCCAGGATCCCGTCCTGGAGACGTGACACGTCCAACTGGTCGACGGCCCGGTTACCCGACGCGGCCGGCAGGTCCATGGAGAACCAGCGGCCACCCACGTACACCCCGATCGCACCAGCGCCATCAGGTCGGGCCTCGGCGACGTCGGCACACGGCGTGAGGGGGCCGACGGCCGTCAGGGCCTCAACGAGGTCGTCGGTTGAGCGGCCGGCCCGATCGCCGACCCGACGGTGCGCAGCCAGGACCTGCATCTCGGCATCGGGGAACAGGACGGCCTGAGTCCACTGCAGCGGATGGTCGTCACCGATATCGGGGTTCCGATGTCGGGCCTCCACGGCGGCCGCCAGTCGATGGTGGCCGTCGGTGACGTACAGCGGCCGGTCGCCCATGGCGGCCACGAGGGCATCGGCAGCCTCGCCGGACAGCGCCCAGGCCGTCTGATGGATGCCGTCACCGTCGGCTTCCAGCACCGGTTCGGTGGCACAACCGGCAACGATCGCCGCGTCGAGCACGTCGTCGGTCCGGTAGGTGAGCGAGATGGGGCTGGACGACATGCCGAGCTCGAGCAGGTGTCGGGTCAGTAGGTCGGCCCGTCCGGGACGAACTGCCTCGTGGCGCAACACCCGACGGTCACCCGGCTCGGTCACTGGCACCAGGCCCATCACGCCGGTCTGGGTGTGGTCGCCGGTCTCGAGGCGGTAAAGGAACACCGACGGCTCGTCGTGCTCGACGTAGGCACCGGCGTCGTAGATGCGTTGCATGGACTCAGCGCACTGGCCGATCAACCAGTCCACATCGTCGCGCCATTCGACAGGCACGTCCTCCTGGGATCGGGTGACGTTCAGGAAGCTGTAGGGGTTCGACTCGGAGATGGCTGCCCGTTCATCAGGCGAGTAGGCGTCGTACGGGCCGGTGGTGACCCGGTCGGCCCACTTTGAGTCGACGATGAGCCCCGGAAAGGGACGCAGCACGCTCACTGGTCGCGGGCGGCCGTCTGGACCTGGATCACGTTGTCCAGGCTGGCCAGTTCGCCCGTGACGTCCTCGGTGACGTCACCGACCACGTCGATGATGGCCATGGCGGCGTTGGAACCCTGGAAGACCTTGTTCTCCATGGTCTGGACGTTGATGTCGGCCCGTCGCAGAACCTGCAGCGAGGCGGCCAGCACGCCCACCCGGTCAAAGTGTCGGATGGTGATGGTGGTCGAGCCCATGCGGGTCCCGGCCACGTTCACGCAGTTCATAGGGTCGCCGGCTCGGTAGGCCTCGATCACGTCGACGGTGCCTGCCGAGGTGGCGTCCTGGGCCTGCTGGGTGGATGCACCGATGTGGTGGGTGCCGACCACGTTGGGGTGGACGGCCAGCGCCGAGGTGAACTCCCCGGTGCTGTCGGCCGGTTCATTCCGGAAGACGTCGAGGCCGGCCCGGATGCCTTTGGCGTCCATGGCGGCAATGAGTGCCTCCTCGTCGACCACTTCGCCGCGGCTGGTGTTGATCAGGATGGCGCCGGGCTTCATGAGGCCGAGGAAGCGTTCATCGACCAGGTTCTCGGTCGACGAGCCGCCGGGCACGTGGATCGACACGATGTCGGACTCGACCACCAGGCTGTCGAGATCCTCGACGAGACGGATCCCGATAGCCCGGATTCGGGCCTCAACGTCGGGTCGGCGGTCGGCCTTGCGTTCGGCTACCACGGTCATGCCGAACGAACGGGCCCGTTCGGCGACGGCCAGTCCGATCTCGCCCACGCCGACCACGCCGAACGTTTTGCCCATGAGGCCGTCGGCCTCCGAGTACCCCTTCTTGTTCCACGTGCCGTGCTTCAGGTCGGTCGACGCTGATGGGATATGACGGTCGAGGGCCAGTAGTAGACCGAGGGTCAGCTCGGCCACGGCCACCGAGTTGGTGCCCGGCACGTTGCACACGTAGATACCGGCGTCAGCCGCCGCCTGGCAGTCGATGGTGTTGGTCCCGGCGCCCGAGCGGACGATCAGGCCCAGACGATCCGATCGGTCGATGGTCGCCGCGGTGACCTTGGTGCTCCGGACGATTAGCACGTCGATGCCCTCGATGGCATCGGGGATGTCGTCGGCACCCAACTCGGGGGAGACGATGCATTCGTCGCCCCGGCCCCTCAGGAGGTCGATGTACGCCTCGGGGAGAGCGTCTGCGAACAGGATCTTCATGATTGCTCCTTCGGCACGCCGTCGCCGGCACCTGCGGTGCGGACGGCGGGGTAGCCTGCGCGGATTCTGGGATGGACCGGTCCAACCTTCTCCTGAAGGGCCTGCTATTGAAGGGGGGCGGGATTCGGACCAAGGGCAAGCCTACGCAAGCCCCGTTCCGGGGACAATGGGCCAGACGACAGGGGGGCTTTCGTGACCCGATCTATGAACCGCGACGTCATCATTTCCTGTGCCGTGACAGGCTCGGGGGACACCTCGGGGCGTAGCGAACACGTCCCGGTCACCCCGGAACAGATCGCGTCGTCGGCACTCGACGCAGCGTCGGCCGGGGCGGCCATCGTCCACTGCCACGTGCGCGACCTCGACACCGGGAAGGGCACCCGCACCGTGGAGCTCTACCGCGAGGTGGTCGACCGCATCCGCGAGAAGAACACCGACGTGGTGGTGAACCTCACGGCCGGCATGGGTGGCGATCTCAACGTCGGCCCTGACAACGATCCGATGTCCTGGCAGCCCGGCACCGATCTGGTGGGCGGCCTTGAACGGCTGGCCCATGTGGAGGCCATCCGCCCCGACATCTGCTCGATGGACTGTGGGTCGCTGAACTTCGGTGACCACAACGAGGTTTACGTGTCCACGCCGGCCATGTTGCGCATCATGGCCGAGCGGGTCCGTGAGCTCGGCGTGCGGCCCGAGCTGGAGGTCTTTGACACTGGCAACCTGTGGTTCGCTGAGACGATGATCGCAGAGGGCCTGATCGACGCCCCGTACTGGCTCCAACTCTGCCTGTCGATCCCGTACGGCGCGCCGCTGGACGTCGGGATCCTGCAGGCCATGGTGAACCGATTGCCCGCCGAGGCCGAGTTCACGTCATTCGGCCTGGGCGCCATGCAGATGCCTATGGTGGCCCAGTCAGTCATGCTGGGTGGCCACGTGCGGGTTGGTCTGGAGGACAACCTCTACTTGGAGCGCGGGGTGCTGGCCACCAACGCGCAGTTGGTCGAAAAGGCCATCCGGATCGTGGAACTGATGGGTGCCCGGGTCCAGACCTCGGCCGACGCCCGCCAGACCCTGAATCTCGGCTAGGGCGGAGTCGATGGACACGGCCGCCGGGGGGCGAACCGTTGGCGTGGTGGGCACCGGGGTGATCGGCGCCGGTTGGGCCGTCCGGGCGTTGGCCCGGGGGCTCGACGTGGTGGCCTGGGATCCGGCGCCGGGCGCCGAGGACCGGCTTCGTGCCGCCGTGCAGCGTGCCTGGCCGTCGGCCACGAAACTGGGCCTCTTCCCGGGGGCTGACCCGACCCGCCTGACGTGGGCCGACACCGCCGAGGGGCTGGCCGGTCGGGTCGACTGGATGCAGGAGAGCGCTCCGGAGAACGAGACGATCAAGCGGCCGCTTATCCAGACGCTGGACGCCCATTCCGGTCCGGAGGTGGTCATCGCCTCCAGTTCCTCGGGCCTGCTTCCCACCAACCTGCAGGAGGGTTGCGAGCATCCGGAGCGTGTCCTGATCGGACACCCCTTCAACCCGGTGTACCTGCTGCCCCTGGTTGAGGTCGTGGCCGGCGAGCAGACCTCGGCGGCGGCCATGGACGCCGCGGTGGCCCACTACGACGACCTGGTGATGCATCCGCTGGTGGTGCGGAACGAGATCGAGGGCTACCTCTCGGACCGGCTCCAGGAGGCCTTGTGGCGGGAGGTCCTCCACCTGGTGAACGACGGAGTGGCCACCACCCGCGAACTGGACGACGCCATCAACTATGGGCCGGGACTCCGGTGGGCGGGCATGGGCACGAACCTGACCTTCCACCTGGCGGGCGGCGAGCAGGGCATGCGCCACATGCTGCGCCAGTTCGGTCCGGCCCTGAAGCTGCCGTGGACGAAGTTGGAGGCGCCCGAGTTGACCGATGACCTCATCGAGGCCATGGCCGACGGATGCGAGGAACAGGCCGAGGGGAGGTCCATTGCCGAACTGGAACGCCTCCGGGACGACTACGTCATCTCGGTGATGCGGTCGCTACGCCCGCTGGACCTGGGTGCTGGCCGGTTGATCGCCGAGCGCGAGGCCCGCATCCACGAGGCCGGGTCGGGGGCACGGTGGACCGCGGGTAACGCCGGAGCGAATGATCTGGTGGCCGCCCCGCTGGCCCTGTACGAGACGGTCGTCGAGCCTGACTGGGTGGACTACAACGGCCACATGTCCGAATGGGCGTTCCTCACGGCCTTCGGTTGGGCCAGTGACAAGCTGTTCCGCTACATCGGGATCGACGAGGACTACCGGACGACCGGCCACACCTTCTTCACCGTGGAGACCCACCTCAACTACGTGAAGGAGGCGTCGCTCGGCGAGCCGTTGCGCTTCACCACCCAGGTGCTCGGTGTGGATTCGAAGCGGCTCCACTTCTTCCACGCGATGTATCTGGTGGATGAGGGCGGAGCGACCGGCGACCTGTTGTGCACGACCGAGCAGATGCTGCTGCACGTTGACACCGGGACCGGTTCGACGGCACCCATCCTCGATGGTCCCGCCGACGCTCTGGCCGCCATTGCCGGGGCCCACGCCAACCTGCCCGTTCCGCCCCAGGTGGGTCGGGTCATGCGGATCCCCGCTTGACCCAAGGCCCGATGAGAACCGCCCGAACCCCGCTGCGTAGGGAGCCCCCATGGACTTCGCCCTGACCGATGAACAGGAGATGGTGGTCGACACCGTCCGAGCCTTCACCGAGCGCGAGCTGGTGCCCCACGAGGAGGAGGTCGAGCGTCTCGGAGACGTTCGTCCCGAACTCGTCGCCCAGATCCGCTATCGGGCCCTGGAGGCCGGGATCTACGCGGCCAACATGCCGGCCGACCTTGGCGGGGGCGGCCTCGACAACCTCACCATGACACTCGTGGACCGGGCGTTCGGCTGGACCCAGTACGCCCTGCACTACGTGGTGGCCCGGCCGTCCAACATCCTCCAGGCGTGCGTGGGCGACCAGATTGAGGAGTACCTGCTACCCACCATCCGTGGCGAGCGGGTCGACTGTCTGGCCATGAGCGAGCCCGACGCCGGGTCCGACGTGCGGGGCATGACGTGCCGGGCGGTGCGCGACGGGGGCGACTACATCATCAACGGGACCAAGCACTTCATCAGCCATGCCGACCTGGCCGACTACACGATCCTCTTTGCGGCGACCGGCGAGGAGGAGACCCCCCGGGGCCCCAAGAAGCTGATCACGTCGTTCCTGGTTGACCACGATGCACCGGGTCTGGAGATCGCCGATGGTTACCGGTCGGTGTCCAACCGCGGCTACCACAACTGCATCCTGAACTTCGATGACTGCCGGGTGCCGGCGTCGGCGGTGCTGGGCGAGGAACACCAGGGCTTCGAGGTGGCCAACGAGTGGTTGGGCGCCACCCGCCTGCAGGTGGCCTCAGTGTGCCTGGGCCGGGCTGACCGGGCGATGGCCGTCGCGCTGGACTGGGCGGCGTCCCGCGAGCAGTTCGGCCAGAAGATCGGAAAGTTCCAGGGCGTCTCGTTCAAGCTGGCCGACATGCGGACCCAGATGATCCAGGCCGAACTCATGACCTACCGGGCGGCGTGGCTGATGGACCGGGGCGAGATGGCCGACGGCGACGCCGCCATGGCCAAGATCTCGTCGACCGAGATGCTCCAGTTCGTGTCCGACGAGGCCATCCAGATCCTCGGCGGCATGGGCCTCATGGACGAGTTGCCGTTGGAGCGGATCTGGCGCGATGCCCGGGTGGATCGGATCTGGGATGGGACGAGCGAGATCCAACGCCACATCGTGAGCCGCGAGATGCTGCGCCCCCTCGGCGCCTGATCCGGGGATCTCGAAGGTGACCGACGTGGGCGGAGAATCCCGCCTGACCCGACTGCTTGCGCCCCGATCGGTGGCCATGATCGGTGGCCGACCAGCGGAGCTGGCCATCGAGCAGTGCCATCGTCTGGGGTACGAGGGCGAGATATGGGCGGTGCATCCGACCCGGACCGATCTGGCCGGGGTGTCGTGCGTTCCCTCGGTCGATGATCTGCCGGGGGTGCCCGACGCGGCCTTGGTGGCCGTGAACCGGCACGCCACCGTCGAGGTGGTGGGACGCCTGGCTGCCATCGGTGCCGGCTCAGCGGTCTGTTACGCCTCGGGTTTCGCGGAGATCGGACCCGACGGCGCGGCTTTGCAGGAGGCCCTGGTGGCGGCGGCCGACGGAATGCCCGTACTGGGCCCCAACTGCTACGGGACGGTGTCGGCCACCGTCGGCGCCGCGCTGTGGCCTGACCAGCAGGGCTGTCGCCGGGTCGATCGGGGCGTGGCGCTGGTGACCCAGAGCGGGAACATCGGCCTGGACCTGACCCTGCAGACCCGGCCCATGCCCATTGCCCACATGTTGACGCTGGGCAATCAGGCCGACGTGGGCATCGAGGAATGCCTCGAGGCGCTGGTAGGCGATCCGGCGGTCACCGCGGTGGGCCTGCACGTCGAGGCCCTCCACGACGTGCCCCGATTCGTGGCCGCTTGCCGGCTGGCCTCACGACGGGGCGTGCCGGTGGTGGCGCTCAAGACGGGGTCCTCGACCCGTGGCGCCGAGATTGCCGTGTCGCACACCTCGTCGATGGTGGGCAGCGACGAGGCCTATCAGGCCCTCTTCGACCGGGTAGGCGTGCGCCGGGTGCGGTCCGTTCCCCAGTTGCTCGACACGTTGCACGTGCTGGACCGGCTCGGGGGCCTACCAGGGAACCGGATCGTCAGCCTGAGTTGCTCGGGTGGCGAGGCCTCCATCGTGGCTGATCGTTGCGAGGGGCTCGACCTCTCCCTCCCCGGGTTCGACGGAGCTCGGGTAGATCGGATCCGGACGGCCCTCGGCGACCCCCGGAAAGCGGCCCTAGTCTCGGTCTCCAACCCGTTCGACTACCACACGTTCATCTGGGGCGACCCGGAACGCCTGCTGGCCACGTTCACCGAGGCGGTCACCCGTGAACCGGACGGAGCGCCGGATGCCGCCCTCCTGGTCCTGGACTTCCCGCCGGAGGATCCGGCGTCGGACCTCGACGCCTCCAGTTGGTGGCCGACGCTGGAGGCGTTCGGTGCCGCGTGTATGGCGACCGGGACCCCCGGCGTGGTGGCTGCGTCGATGGCCGAGAACCTTCCGTTGACGGTGGAGGCCTCGGCGGTCGACGTCGGCCTCGTGCCGGTCCGGGGCATTGATGAGGCACTGGTCGGGCTGGAGGCCGCCGCCTGGTGGGGGCGGAGGGTGGACGGCCCGTCGCCGGCGCCCCTGCCGGCGAGAGCGGCAGCGCCGTCGGGCCGGGTCGGGGGTGCCCGGGTGACCCTGCCGGAAGCCGAGGCCAAGGCGGTGCTGGCCGGGCACGGGGTCCCGGTCCCGGTCGGTGAGGTGGTGGGGGTCGACGAGGCCGCCGCGGCGGCCGACCGGATGGGCTGGCCGGTGGTCGTCAAGGCGGTCGGTGTGGCCCACAAGACCGAGGTCGACGGCGTGGCCGTCGGATTGACGGACGCGGCCGAGGTGACTGGTGCGGCCCGGCGGATCGGGTTGGCCACCGGCGCCGACCGGGTGCTGGTCGAGGCGCAGGTGGGCGGGCCCTCTGGTGGCGGGCCCGTCGAGTTGCTGGTCACCGTCCGACGGGCCGACCCGGTGGGGTGGCTCCTCACCGTGGGGTCCGGCGGCACCCTCGTCGAGGTGCTGGCCGACACCCGAAGCCTGTTGCTGCCGGCCACCGATGACGACATCCGTGGGGCACTCCGGGCGTTGGCCATCCGTCCGTTGCTGGACGGCCATCGGGGTCGACCGGGCGTCGATCTGGATGCGGTGGTCGACGTCATCAAACGGATCGGTGCGGCCGCCCTCGCCGTGGAGGGATTGGTCGAGGTGGAGGTCAACCCGTTGATGGCCACCGCGGAAGGTGCCACGGTGGTGGACGCCCTGATGCAGGTCGAGGTTCCCGAGGAGCAGCCATGAGTGAAGAGACGGCGAGTCCGGTCCGGACGACGGTCGATGGTCCGATACTCGACGTGGTGTTGGACCGTCCGAAGGCCAACGCCATCGATGCGGCGACCAGCCGCGAGTTGGGCCGGGTGTTCGCCGGGTTCCGCGATGACCCGTCGTTGCGGGTGGCCGTGTTTACCGGTGCCGGAGAACGGTTCTTCTCGGCCGGTTGGGACCTGACGGCTGCAGCCGACGGCGAGGCGTTCGAAGCCGACTATGGCGAGGGAGGCTTCGGGGGGTTCTGCGAACTTCCGTGCCGGAACAAGCCGGTGATCTGTGCGGTGAACGGCATGGCCGTCGGAGGCGGATTCGAGATCGCCATGGCCGCCGAGTTCGTGGTGGCCGCTGAGCACGCCACCTTCTTCCTGCCCGAGACCGGTCTGGGGATCATCCCCGACGCGGGCGCCATTCGACTGCCCCGTCAACTGCCGGCGGTGGTGGCCAACGAGGTGCTCTACGGCGGTCGGCGCCTGGATGCCACCGAGGCGGAACGGTGGGGCCTGGTCAACCGGGTGGTGCCGGCCGACGAGTTGTCCGCCGCGGCCCGGGAGCTGGCCGGACGGATCGCCGCTGCGGCGCCGTTGGCCGTGGAGGCTGTGATGGCCATCGACCTGGCCACGGGCCACCGGTCGCTGGACGAGGCGTTCGGGCACCTGCGGTCGGGTCATCTCGAGGCCTACGAGCGGATGCTGGCCTCCGAGGATGCCCTGGAGGGACCGAGGGCTTTCATCGAGCAGAGAGATCCCTACTGGCAGGGATGCTGATCTACTGGTAGGAAACGCCGGAGGGAACGGAAGTGCGATAGGTTCCGGCCCCGTCGGGCGGACCCTCCGAGGCCCGTTCGCTCGGACCGGACGACGATGTCCGGCCACTGACCAGTGATGGGGAACACATGAGCAAGCGTCTGACGACCCCGATGGTCCGGGACGATGGCGTCCTCCGCGAGGCCACCTGGGAGGAGGCCCTCCAGCGGGCCGCCACCGGGTTCCGCGCCGCGGTCGACACCCACGGTCCGACGGCCTTCGGGATGTTCAGTTGTTCGAAGACCACCAACGAGGTGAACTACGCCGCTCAGCGGTTCGCCCGTCGGGTCATCGGCTCGAACAACATCGATAGTTGTAATCGAACTTGACACGCTCCCAGCGTCGTCGGTCTGGCGACGGTCTTCGGAGCAGGCGGGGGAACCTCCTCGTATGTGGAAATCGAGGAAGCGGACCTCATCATCATGTGGGGATCCAACGCGCGTAACGCACACCCGATCTTCTTTCATCACGCCCTGCGTGGCGTGGCCAATGGTGCGCGCATGTGGTCCGTCGATCCGCGTCGCACCGGCACTGCCAAGTTCGCCGACCACTGGCTGGGCCTCAACGTCGGCACCGACATCGGTCTGGCCCACGGCGTGGCCCGCGAGATCATCGCTGCGGGCCTCACCAACGACGAGTTCATCGCCAATGCCACGACCGGCTACGAGGAGTTTGTGGCCTTCGTTGAACCGTGGACCCTGGAGCACACCTCGGCGGTCACCGGCGTACCGGCCGAGGCCATCCGCGACCTGGCTCATGCGTACGCCACAGCCGACAAGGCTCAAATCTGCTGGACGCTGGGGATCACCGAGCACCACACCGGCGTCGACAACGTGCAGTCCCTCTGCAATCTGTCGCTTCTCACCGGCCACGTCGGCCGTTGGGGATCGGGGCTCGTACCCCTTCGCGGACAGAACAACGTGCAGGGCGGCGGTGACATGGGCGCGCTGCCCAACAAGCTCACCGGGTTCCAGGATGTCGAGGACGACGACGTCCGCGGAAAGTTCGAGGAGGCGTGGGACTGCACCATTCCGCCGACCAACGGCTGGAATCTCACCCAGATGTTCGAGGCCATGGGTCGTGACGAACTCAAGGCCGTCTACTGCATCGGTGAGAATCCTGTTGATTCCGAGGCCGATGCCGTCCACGCCCGGGCCATGTTGAAGCGACTCGACATGCTGGTCGTCCAGGACGTCTTCATGACGCGGACCGCCGAGATGGCCGACGTGGTGTTCCCGGCCGCTCTGGGCTGGGCCGAGTCCGACGGCACGGCCACCAACAGCGAGCGACGGGTCCAGCGAATGCGGGCCGCCGTGCCGCCACCCGGCCAGGCCCGCCAGGAGGTCGGCATCATCAACGACTTGGCGGCCGCCATGGGCGATGACCAGTGGGGTCAGCCCGCGCCGGAGGATCTCTGGGAGGAGCTCCGCACGGTGTCACCCATGCACGGCGGTATGTCGTGGGATCGTCTGGAGGCCGAGGGTGGCATCCAGTGGCCATGTCCCACCGACGACCATCCAGGCAGTTCGTTCCTGCACGGCCGCCTCTGGGAGCGACCGGTGCAGGGTCGGTTGGCTCCGTTCTCGTGTGTCGAGGACCGTCCGCCATTGGACGTGCTGACTGAAGAGTTCCCCCTGCGGCTCACCACGGTGCGGGCGCTGGACTCGTACAACACCGGGGTCCAGACCGAGCACTTCCCGTCGCCCATCCGGACCGGCGAGGCGCTGTCCATCTCGACGACCGACGCCGACCTCCTCGGGGTGGCCGACGGTGAGCGGGTCACCGTGTCGTCCCGGCGGGGATCGATCACCATGACCATCGAGGTGGAGGAGCATCTGGCGGTAGGCCTCTGCCACACCACCTTCCATTTCCCGGAGACCACCGACATCAACCAGATCACCAGCGATGCCGTGGATCCGAAGTCGGGGACCGCCGAGTTCAAGGCGGCCGCCGTCCGGGTCGACAAGCTCGTGGATGCCCCGTTGGTAGGAAACAATGCCTGACCTGTACTTCGGGGCGACCGAGGAGCCGACCGAGGCTGAGCGTGCCGCGGTGGCTGAGGCCATCTCGGGATACGGCGCGGTCATCATCCGCGAATCCGAACGCCTGGTGCACGCCGGGCGGACCCGTACCCGTGAACGTCGCCATCTGCTCCTGCCCGCGTTGCATGCCCTGCAGCGCGCCGCGGGGTGGATCAGCCCCGGTGGGCTGGACCATGCGTGTGCCGAGCTAGAGGTGCCTCCGGCTGAGGCCTACGGGGTGGCGACCTTCTACCACCTGTTCACCCACGAGCCGCCGAGCGCCACGGACACCGTGCACGTCTGTGACGACGTGGCCTGTCGCCTCTTCGGTGCCGTCGACCTGATCGACGATCTGCGGGCCGAGGGCCATCACGTGAAGGCCAGTCCCTGCCTCGGCCAGTGCGAACGGGGTCCGGCGATCATGGTGCAACGCACCGGTACGCCCGATCTGACGGTGGTCGCAGTCGACGACGGCACCGGGTGCGGCACCGTGTCTCCCATCGAGGTGTCGGTGGCCATCGCGGACGCCACCTCGACGCCGTCCGTCGAGCTTCCCCAGGCCGGAGATCCGGGCCTACGGCTTCTGGCCCGGGTCGGGGTGGTTGACCCGACCAGCCTCGAGGACTACCGGACCCATGGTGGCTACCAGGCGTTGGAGGCATCGCTGTCCATGGGCGGCGACCAGGTGATTACCGAGATCACGGCATCGGGTCTCTCGGGGCGCGGCGGCGCGGCGTTCCCCACCGGAGTGAAGTGGCGTGGCGTGGCCGACCAGGAGGGTCGCCCCCGTCATCTGGTGTGCAACGCGGATGAATCCGAGCCGGGAACCTTCAAGGACCGCGTGGTCATGGAGGGTGACCCGTTTTCCCTGGTCGAGGCCATGACGGTGGCTGGCCTGGCCATCGGGGCCGAGCAGGGCTGGTTGTACATCCGCGGCGAGTACCCGGTGGCCACCGAACGCCTCACCCACGCCATCGCCGAGGCCTACGCGGCTGGGTTGCTGGGTGCCGACGTGGCCGGCTCGGGCACCCGTTTCGACCTGCACCTCCGGAACGGGGCCGGTGCCTACATCTGTGGCGAGGAGACGGCCTTGTTCAACTCCATCGAGGGGTTCCGGGGCGAGCCCCGTAACAAGCCGCCATTCCCGACGACCCACGGGTTGTTCGGTGAGCCGACGGCCATCAACAACGTGGAGACGCTCGTCAACGTCTTGCCCGTGGTACTCATGGGCGGTGAGGCCTACGCAGCCGACGGTACCGAGCGCTCCCCTGGCACCAAGTTGTTCTGCCTCAGCGGGAGGGTGGTCCGGCCCGGCACCTACGAGGTGGAGTTCGGCGCCACGCTGCGCGACCTGATCAATCTGGCCGGCGGGCTGCCCGACGGCCGTGTGTTGCGGACCGTCATGCTGGGGGGAGCGGCGGGCAGCTTCGTCGGCCCTGAATCGCTCGACATGCCCCTGACGCTCGAGGACACGCGAGCGGCCGGCGCTTCGTTGGGATCCGGCGTGATCATGGTGTTCGACGAGAACGACGACATGGTCGACACCGTGCGTCGCATCGCCGAGTTCTTCCGCGACGAGTCCTGTGGCCAGTGCGTGCCGTGCCGGGTGGGGACGGTCCGCCAAGAGGAGGTGCTGGTGCGCCTCGGTCGTGGATCCACTATCGACGAGGAGCGCGATCTGTTGGACGACCTGGCGGCCGTGATGAAGGACGCCTCGATCTGTGGTCTCGGACAGACGGCGTCCGGGGCGGTTCGCAGCGCTATTGACCTGGGCCTTCTGTCCGGTGTCGGTACTGGCGCGGGCGGATCAGGCGCCGACGAGGGGAGCATCTGATGAACGAGGTTCCGGTGATGGTGTCGACGATGGTCGAGTTCACCCTCGACGGTGATGCGGTACGGGTGCCCGGGGGCTCCACGATCCTTGACGCCTGTATGCGTGAGGGCATTGACACGCCCACGTTGTGCTGGGCCGAGAACCTGACGCCGGTGAACGTGTGCCGGGTCTGCGTGGTGGAGGTCGAGGGCTCGCGGGTGCTGGTGCCGTCGTGTTCGAGGCCCGTCGAGGAGGGCATGGTTGTATCCACCGACTCCGAGCGGGTCCGTACCAGTCGCCGCATGGTCTACGAGCTCTTGGCCTCGTCGGTCGAGATGGACCGGGCCGATCCCGAGGTGCACGCGTGGATGGCGCACTACGGCGCTCGTCCGGAACGCATGGGCGACCGGTCCGAGATCGCCACGGTGGCCCAGCCCATCAAGATCCAGGACGACCTATACGTGCGGGACTACGAGCGGTGCATCCTTTGTTACAAGTGCGTGGAGGCGTGCGGCGACGATGCCCAGCACACCTTCGCCATCGCCACGGCAGGCCGGGGATTCGACGCCCACATCTCGACCGAGCATGACGTGACGCTTCCCGACTCGGCGTGCGTCTACTGCGGCAACTGCATCGGGGTGTGCCCGACCGGGGCGCTGGCCTTCAAGACCGAACACGACATGCGCGAGGCCGACACGTGGGACGAATCGGCCCAACAGGTCACGACCACCGTGTGCCCGTTCTGCGGGGTGGGTTGCAACCTCGAGTTGCACACCCAGGATGACCGCATCGTGAAGGTCACCTCGCCGGCCGACCATTCGGTCACCCATGGACACCTGTGCATCAAGGGCCGATTTGGTTGGCAGCACGCCCACGCCTGAACGGGGGCCTGAAGGGGGCCTGAGTTCTGGGCTCAGCCCTTCGGCTTGACGAGCACGACCACCCAGCCGTCGATGCCGGCGCCCGGCAGGTGTTCGCCGTGCTCCCGAAAGGCCACCCTGGCGACCCCGTCGGCCTCGATGGCGTCCAGTTCGGCTGGAAAGTCGCCCTCGTCCCAGAAGTGGTCGTTGAGGCCGACGACTACCGCGCCACCCGATCGAACGACCCGCAGCACGTCGCGTAGGGCCGACGGTCGGATGTGGCCGAAGGAGAACACGCCGACGGCCGCTGCGGCGTCGTAGGTCTCGTCGTCCACGTCGAGGCCCTCGTTCAGGTCGGCCTCGAACAGCTGCCGGTAGACGCCGGTGGCCGCCGCCCGGTGGAGCATGGGCGAAGAGAAGTCGCAACCGTCCAGCTCGGTGAAGCCGGCGTCGCGCAACGCCAGGCCCGACAGCCCGGTCCCGCAACCCACGTCTAGGACTCGGCACGCTGAGGGCGGGCCGTCCGGGGTGGAATCGGAGTCGGTCCAGCCGGTCATCGGGGACATCGTCGAGGAGAGGGCGACGGCGCAACGTGTCGGCTGGGCGTACCCCTTGTCGACCCCTATCTCCTGGTCGTAGGTGTTGGCCCACGCCTCGTAGTGGTCCAGGGTCTCGGCTCTGGTCTTGAGTTCGTAGGCCGTTCCGAGGAGTCCCGCCGTTCCGTCATCCTCGGAGGCCGCCATTCGCTCATCTCCGGAATCATCCATGGAATGGGGGACCTACTTGTCGGCGTTCAGGTGTATTACCACCATGTGGGACGTGTTTTTCGCATTGCGAAAAGATGACGACTCTGGGTCTGCTGAGATTTTTTGTGACGGACGTCGCATCCGCGCATATCCTAATCGGCGGCGGTTCGAGGGGCCGTCGCGGGGTCAGCCGATTGTCGGCGGCCACGTTTATCCACCTGATGGAGGAAATAACGATGTTTCGACGTTCGCGAGTTCTACTCGCGGTGCTGCTGGGCTTTGCCCTGATCGCCGGGGCCTGTGGCTCCGACGATGCAGATGACGCTGCCGCCGGAGGCGACTCCGCGGCGACAACTACTGCTGCTCCGGCGACGACTGCTGCTCCGGCCACTACGGCCGCGCCAGCTCAGGAAGAGGTCGGTACCGCCGAGGACCATCTGGGTGATGGCAGTCTCGGCGAGGTCCGGGTTGGTCCCGGCGAGGAGATCCAGATTCGTTCGCTGAACGCCATTTCCGGCGATGTGGCGTTCCTGGGTGTTCCGAACCAGCGTGGTGTCGAGTTGGCTGTTGCCGACTACGGCCCCATTGGTGACCATGACGTGACCATTGGTACCGGTCTCGATGACCTTTGTTCAGCTGATGGTGGCCAGGCGGCCGCCCAGATGATCGTCGCTGACGAAGACGTCGTCGGTGTGATCGGTACGAGCTGTTCGGGTGCGGCCACTGCGGCCAGCCCGCTCATTAGCGAGGCCGGCATGGTCATGATCTCGGGTTCGAACACGTCCCCGGCTCTGACCAGCGACCTCGCCGGTACGG
>Ga0257111_1000106_pt1 | contig 32037 bp, 28 predicted proteins | sample LP_taG_6_FD_191567 | JGI IMG/M metagenome (GOLD analysis project Ga0257111, IMG submission 191567) | Marine microbial communities from Northeast Subartic Pacific Ocean, Canada - LP_J_2015_P26_500m | ecosystem: Environmental > Aquatic > Marine > Oceanic | place: Canada: Northeast Subartic Pacific...
TAACTACTTGAGATTTTAATTTTATTTTTTCAGAAGCTCGATCTATTCCATACAATATTTTAGATTTACTAAAAATTTCACTATCTTTGGAATTTATATATTTACTTTTTTGCAATTCATTAGTTGACCTTCCTCCAAAACCGACGATATTAGAATTTTGATCTAAAATTGCTATAGTTGTACGATTTCTAAAAAAATCTATCCATTCTTCTGCATTTTCTTTTTTAATTAGTAAATTTGAATTTTTTACACCTCTTTTATTTGTCTTATTTGAACGAAAATACTCAAAGAGGCTACCTAAATTACCATCTGGACAATAGCCAATATGATGTTTTTTAATTGCTTCTAAAGTAATTCCTCTATTGTTCAAATACGACAATATTTCCTTCGAATTCTCCGAAGTATTATTGGTCAGTTGCTTTTGAAAATAACTGTTTGCTATCTTATTTACTTCGTAAACTTCTTTTTTCATTAAGTCATTTTTTTTATTTTTTTCTTTCACATCTATAAAAGAGCTTTCGTCATAGTCGATAGAAAGATAAGATGAAAGTTGCTTTATGGAATCTGTAAAAGTTAATTTCTCATAGGACATTAAAAAATCAAAAACATCTCCACCTTGATTACACCCAAAGCACTTAAATCTTTTTTTATCTCTACTCAGGGTGAAGGAAGGTGTTTTTTCATCATGAAACATACAAAGAGTTTTTGATATCGATCCACTTTTTGACCAATTGAATCCTTTATGCTGTAAAAAATCTTCTAAATCGAGTCTTTCTTTTATAATTTCTTTCAAATCTTGAGGCATAGTATATTTTAGAATTTAAAGTAAAAATAATTGTATAGTTATCTTATAAAAAATAAATAAATTTTTGTTTATTTTTTGTTACTCTTTTTGGTTTTTTAAATCAAATATCAATATATAATTTTTTTGTTATTTCTGGAGAAATTTTTCTTGCTTCTTCAATAGCAAAATTATCAGTCATCCCACAAATATAATCGACCACAGCTCTTTCAATATTTTGTCCTGTTTTGTAGTAGGTTTTCGGTATAAATTGTTCATTATCCAAGTAAAAATCAAACAAAAGTCTAACAATTCTATAAGCTGTTTTCCCCTGTTCAGAATTACTAACAGGCAAATAAAAGTTTTCAAACATATAATTTCTAAGTTCAGTAACAAGGTTAGAGATATCATTAGACATTTTAATAATAGGGATCTGTTTAGCATTCTCAAATCCAGTACAAGCCCAAGAGTGTTTTACAAGATCGCTTACCAAAATATTAATTCTTTTTGAAAGCGGCAAATTTATAAATTCAGCAATATTATTAGGTATTTTTTTTATTGACAAGAAATTTGACCGGAAAGCATCTTCTAAATCATGGCTTAAATAAGCTAAAGCATCTGAGATTCGAACTATTTGTGCTTCCAAAGACATTCCCATAACTGATTCTCTTGTCAAAAAGTTTCCTTGAGGTTTAGAATGCGTCCTAATTGCTTCAATAACATCTAAGGTAAGATTAAGTCCAACTCCATCTTTTTCAAGGACTTCTATAATTCTTACCGAATGTTTTGAATGGTGAAAACCACTTGATAATAAATCGTTTAAGGCAGATTCACCTATATGCCCAAAAGGGGTATGTCCTAAGTCATGACCCAAAGATGCTGCCTCAACCATATCTTCATTTAAATTTAGTGCCCTAGCTATTGTTCGACCTATTTGTGAGACTTCTATCACATGAGTTAATCTTGTAGTATAGTGGTCACCTTTGGGTGCTACAAAAACTTGACTTTTATGTTTGAGTCTTCGAAATGAATTAGTGTGTATTATTCTATCTCTATCAATTTGATAAGCACTTCTATAGGATTTCTTTTCTTCACATTCTTTATTTTTTCTCTTAGAGTTAATTTGTTTTATGGCATACTTAGATAAAAAAGATTCATTATTATCAATTTTTTCTTGAAATATATTTGAAATTTCATTAAGTTCCATTTTTTAAATCTTTTTAGTATAAATAAAAAATTTTTCCTTGTATATTTCTTTATTAAATTTATATTTTTCAGGTAAAATATTCGCTATTCTCATCATCATTTCGCTTGTTGCACTGTTTATAAAACTTTTATTTCTATCTTTGGGAACGTTATGCAAAGTAAAAGGATTTCCAATTGTTATTCTAACTTTCATTTTTTTTGGATACAAAAATTGTAAATAGTTTTTACATGTTTCTGTACCAGTTACAGAAACAGGTAATAGTATTGATTCTGTAGCAAGTGCTAAACTTATTGCCCCATTATATCCCTGTTTTAGTTTTCCATCATTACTACGAGTGCCTTCAGGAAAAACTAATAAAGATTTATTGCCTTTAAGTTGCTGCTTGGACCATTGAAATGCTCTAATATCTGTAAATCCTCTTTTAATTGAAAATGCTCCATAATATTTTAAGAAAACATTGATTGGGAACCTAAATAATTCCTTTTTGGCCAAAAATCTTGGCTCTTTACCCACCGCACTTGCACACAATGGTGGGTCGATAATAGAAAGATGATTTGAAACAAGTATAATCGGTACATCTTTTGGAACGTTTTCTTTACCTAATACTTTAAAATCTCCGAATGCTTTAAAAGTACACATTAAAGCTGTATCACATATCTCATATAATTTAGTCATTTATTTTTTCATACAATTTTTTTATTTCTGAAACAACTTCATCTATATCTAATTCATCAGTATCTATGACAAACGATTCTTTTGCAATTTTCAAAGGCGAAAGTTCTCTTGTAGAATCTATTTCATCTCTTATAAGAATACTTTTTTTGATTATGTTTATATCTATTGAACTGATTTCTTCGGCTCTTCTTGTAGCTCTTATATCCAAACTAGCTCGCAAAAAAATTTTCAAATTTGAGTTAGGAAGTACTACTGTACTTATGTCTCTACCAACCATAACTATATTTCCTTCATTTGCCAAATTTCTTTGGAAATCTACTAAATTATTTCTAACAATTAATTTTTTGGATACGTCTGAGACTTTAGAATCTATTTTCTTCGAATAAAGTGCATTTGTGATTTCTTTGTTTTCATAAAATAAAGAGTTTTTAGAATTTTCTGTTGTTAATTTCAACTTTCTTTTTTCAAAAAATGTTGAAATTATTTCAGGAGTGATTTTTTCTATCAAAGATATGTAGGTTACTGCTCTATACATTATTCCTGTATCTAAAAAATTATATTTGAGTTCTAATGAAAGAATTTTACCTACCGCAGATTTTCCAGATGCAGCAGGACCATCGATTGAGATAGATTTAAATTTTGTATTACCGGACACTATTTTGTTTCTCTGGAATATCCAAACTCATAACATCAAAAACAAGTCTAGAGTTTACATTAATCTTAAGATTATTAATCGATCTTAATAATGTGATTATTATTTTATTTATTTCCATTATGCTATATGTTTTTTTCAGATCAAAATCAAATATGAAGTTTAGATCTTTCTCAAAATTTTTTTTAATTATCAAATCACAAAAATTCATCCAATTATTTAGTTCTTGATATATACCATTTCGATCAGTTCTAAATCTAGTAGATAATTTTTGAGAGATATTTAGTCGATTGGACAATGCTGAGTTGCAAAACTCATAAAACCTATTGTATGATTCTTTATATTCTTCCAGTAAAGAAATGTTTTCTGAAACTAAAAAAGCTTTGCCCAGTAACCCTTGTGAAAATTGAACTATTTTTTTTATTGTCTCATGATCATAATCATACTTTTGTTTTATCCAATCTTCAATTTGCAAATCTCTTAATTTTGATAATACAATTTTTTGAGCTCTGGATAATATCGTTGGATATAATTTTGAAAGGTCTGAAACTAAAAAAATAAAAATTGACCCTTTGGGAGGTTCTTCTAATAGTTTCAAAAATGCATTTGATGCCTCATTATTCAAGTTTTGAGCATTTTCAATTAAAAATGTCTTATATTTTCCCATAAACGGTCCTAGATTTGCAGAATGATTTATTTGGTGAATATGTCCTATTCTTATTTGATCAGAAGAATTCGTGGAAGTTACTTCTATTGGTGTATTACTATTAACACATATTAAATCATAATAATTATTAAGGTTTATTTTTTTACAATTTTCACAAGACTCACAACCAAATTCATTTTCTTTTGAAGTACAATTCAAAAGTTTAACAAAGTCATATGCTAAGGTAGTTTTCCCAACATGTTCTGGACCATGAAAAATATAAAAATGCGCGAAAGAATTTTGACGATATGCATTTTTTAAATAATTAATCGCATTGTCATGACCAATGGTTCTCATAAAAGTGAAGTTGATAATAAATCTTTATATGTTTCTCGTCTCTTTATAATTTTAGTTTCTCCTTTTGTAATTATTATTACAGCTGGTCTTACTTGCATATTATAATTGCTTGACATGGCAAGATTATATGCCCCTGATGATGGCAATACCAATAAATCATTTATTTCAGGATCTGGAATATAAACATCTTTTGCCAGTATATCTCCTGATTCGCAAAATTTTCCTGCAATAGTAGCCTTTGTCATTTTCTTTTTACTGTTTATTTTAGACACTGAAAAAACAGAGTATTCTGATCCATACAATGCATGTCTAATATTATCACCCATTCCACCATCAATTGAAATATAATTTCTGACGGCAGGAATAGATTTAATAGAACCTATTTTATAAATGCTAACACCAGATCGTCCAATAAGTGCACGTCCTGGTTCGAGTATAACTATTGGTATAGGGAATTTATATTTTTTTGCCGACTTTTTTATAGAATCACAAATTGCTTTTGCATATTCACGTATCACTAAAGGTTTTTTTTCAGTGGTATATCCAATAGCAAATCCACCTCCAGGGCTAAATTTTTTCATTTGGAAATTATATGTATTTTTCATATCAGAAGCAAAACTATAAACATATTCAATTGCTTCTGTATATGGCTGTACTTCAAAAATAGGAGAGCCTAAATGAAAATGTAAACCAACTAAATTAAGATTCTTTATTTTAGTCAATTCATATATTGCTTTTTCAGCATCTCCTGTTTCTATAGAGAAACCAAACTTTGAATCCAAAATACCTGTTGTTGTTAACAAATGAGTTTTTGGGTCGACAGATGGAGAGACTCTTATCATCACATCCTGAATCACATTCAATTCTTCTGTTATTTTTTTTAAATTTTGAATTTCATTGAATGAATCAATAGTTATATGCTTGATGCCATAATCTAATGCCTCTTTTAATTCATCAATTGATTTATTGTTTCCATGAAAATTGATTCTGCTTGAAGGAAATTCAACGAATTTAGCTATTGCCAATTCTCCTCCTGTAACTACATCAATATACATATCATTTTCATTTAATACTTTTAGTAGATAAGGATTCGAAAAGGCTTTTGTTGAATAAGATATTATTGAGGTTTCTAATTCTGATTTGAAAGAATTTTGAAAATCTTTAATTGTTGAAACTATTGTATCTTCATCATATACATACAATGGTGTTTGATATTTCTCAGCCAATTTTGTTAAATCAAATCCATTTATAGATAAATTATTATCAGAATTTACATCAGTTTTGTTTGGGAATAATTCTTTTCCTATGAATTGATTACTAAAATTCATATATACCTACTTATATTGGTAATTTTATATAACTATTTACTTTATTATTCTATTCTAAATTCTATACTTTAATTTAAAATTTAAAAGAATTTAATTTTATGAACAAAGAATTTAGGTTGACCAGCCTTTCCAAAAGCGGAGGTTGAGCTGGTAAAGCCTCATTAGAGGAACTGGACAGGGTTCTGAGCCAGCTCAATATAAATAGAATTTCTGAAAATTTATTGGTAGATCATACTACGAAAGATGATGCAGCTATCTATAAAGTTTCAGAAAACAATGCTATTGTTTTTACTACTGATTTTTTTTCTCCAGTAGTGGATGATCCTTATGTTTTTGGTCAAATAGCCGCTGCAAATGCAATTTCTGATGTATATGCTATGGGGGGAAATCCTTTTCTCGCATTGAATATATCATGCTTTGGAGATAATTTACCTAGCAAATATATTGAAAGAATCCTTGCTGGAGGGAATAACATTGCTCAAAAAGCAAATGTTATTATTGCTGGAGGTCATACAATTAATGATTCTGAGCCCAAATATGGTCTTGCAGTTATAGGTAACATTAATCCAAAAAATGTAATGAAGGTAACAAATGCAAAGCCAAATCAAGACTTAATTATAACTAAACCAATTGGAAATGGAATAATAACTACAGCGGCAAAATCTACCTTATTAGAAAAACAAATAATGGATAAGGCAATTTATTACATGAAGCAACTTAATAATGTTGCTTGTGAAAAAGCTATTTCTTTGAAAGTTAAAGCGGGCACAGATGTAAGTGGCTTTGGGCTTATAGGACACTTAACAAATATTTTAGAAGGAAGTAAGATTTCAGCTAAACTCAATTTCAATGAAATTCCTATTCTTGAAGGAAGTTTGGAATTATCAAAAAAAGAATTTTGGTCAAGGGGAACGAAAAATAATAAAAGGATCCTGGACAAAAATATTACTTGGGACGAAACAATTTCAAATAATGAAAAAATGATTTTATTTGATTCACAAACATCAGGGGGATTATTATTATCAGTTGAGAAAAGTAAATCAAAAAAGCTTATTGATGCAATCAACTCTATCGAAACATTTTTTGCAAAAAAAATAGGAGAAACTATTAAAAAATCTAATTCACAGATTTTGGTAGATAGATAGCATAGATGGTTACAGAGAAAAAAGTCAGAAAAGACATCGCATTATTCATATTATAAAAACATTAAAATTTGGTTTTATATTCGGGTTTTCCTTGGATGTCTAATTTTACTTTAAAAAGATCTCCTCCTCTATATGCTTCAAAGTCATAACCTCGTGGCTCAAATCCTATTGGAGGATCTCCCGTTCCTGCACTCGCTGTAGTGACATATAATTCATTTAAATCTTTTCCGCCAAACATCGGACAAGATGTTTGCGTAGCAGGAAAATGTATTTCCCTTTCTAGTTTTCCATCAGGATCAAATCTCTTAACTTTGGAACCAAACCAAATTGCCGACCAAATAAATCCTTCTGAATCGACAGTCATTCCATCTGATATGCCTTCAAAATCATCTTCAATTTTAACTAAAGTTTTTTTATTTGATAAAGATCTATTGATAGCATTATAATCCCATTGATAAATGGTTTTTGCCAAAGTATCTGTATTATAGAACTTTGTTTCATCAGGCGAAAACCCCATACCATTACATAAAGTTATTCCTTCATCAATAATGTCGATTGTTCCATCGATATTTACTCTAAAGAGAATATCATTTTCCCATTTTGAGGTATCAGTTCCACAATAAAAACTACCATCAGGTCCAGAGATAACGTCATTAATTCTAATAGCAGTATCTTTTCCTTCAAAATTTCCGACTTTAATCCATTTAAATTCATCATCAGAATTCCAAAGCATTATTCCTTTCCAAGTTCCCAAAACTAATCCTCCTCCATCGTTAAATCTGAAACCTCCTACTTCAACTCCATTATGTATTATTTCATTTGAGTTATCTGCCGGGTTGTATCTAAATAATTTACCTCCTTGGATATCTGTCCAATATAATTTTTCTTCTTCAGGGCTCCATACTGGACCTTCGCCAACTATAGCTTCAGGAGAAGCAACTTTTTCAATGTGATATTTCATTAGTCTCCTTGTTTACAATTTGATTTTCATAATATCAGTAAATATTCATATCATGTATACTTTTTGAAGAATATTAGTAGAAAGGGAATATATGGGTGATCACGATAACAAAGTAGCTTTAGTAACAGGCGGAGCACAAGGTATTGGAAAGGGGATTGTGGATGTTCTTTCATCAGAGGGGGCTCAAATATGTATAGCTGACATTTCTGAAGAACATGGAATTAAAGCAGTAACTGAAATAGAGAAGTCAGGTAAAAAAGCAATTTATATTAAAGCAAATTTTGAAAATTCTGAAGAACCTAAAAAAGTAATCGAGGAGTGTGTTAGCAGGCTAGGAAACATATGTATATTGGTAAATAACGTGGGTATACAGCCATCTACATCTTATAAAAATATAGAAGAAACTTCAGAGGAAGTATGGGATGCTATTATAAATGTAAACTTAAAAAGCTATTTTTTGATGTCTAAATACTCAATTCCTTTTATGAGGAAAAATGGACAGGGTGCAATTGTGAATATAGCGAGTGTGCAGGGATTACAATCACAAAAGCTTGTTCCTCCCTACGCTGCAAGTAAAGGTGCTGTTTTGTCTTTAACAAGGCAAATGTCACTGGACTATATTAAGGAAAACATAAGAATAAATGCGATATGTCCTGGTACATTTAACACTCCTATGGTAACAAACTCAATTTCTGGAAACATTAATGAAAATTTAAAATTATTTGGAAAAGATATTCCTATGGGAAGAGTCGGAGAACCCAAAGAAATAGGACAAGTGGCTTCATTTTTATGTAGTGAAAAAGCATCATTTATATCTGGAGAATATATTATTGTAGACGGAGGAATTATGGCTAAAGGAGGGTGGGATACAGAACTGCAGGGAGAATAATATTCTCAGAAGTAATTGAATACTTTATTTGTCAAAAGGACCTTTTCTTTCATCAATCGAATATTCTAATATAATTCCAGCTTTCATATTTGCTGAAATTGTTTGCCCAGCTTTTACAGGAAGTGCAGAACCATTATTTTTTGCATGTTCAACTCCGCCGTTGCCCCAACTTGTGCAGGGCTCAAGTCCTGCATTGTAGCTTCTTCCATACCATGGGTAACCATAACCACCACCATAATTTCTCCAATACCAAATGTATTTGAATAATTCTTTTGGAAATTCTACGCCCCATGATAAATTTATTTTATTATTTGTTACAACATACCAGCCATCAGATAAATCGGTAAAATACGCCATATCTAAAGATCTATCGGATTTCCCAGGTATTAATCTAAAATCGGATAAACTTCCATCTTTCATTTCTACAAATGGCCAAGGTCCAGAAAAACTAGGTTTTAATTTTGAGGATTTATCGACATCTTCTGGGTGAGAAAGTATAGTACAATCAGGAATCGTTAAAGTACATTCTTCAGATAAAAAAGTCCCTCCGACAGCAATATGTTCTAACCAAACTATATTTAAATCTTCTTCACCAAAATTTGTTACTTCTTGATGGATTTCTATAAAACTTTCATCAGATTTCAATGATATTAATCTTTTAATTTCAAATGGACTTCGTATACTTCTACCTGTAAATTCTACTTTACAAAGTTCTGGCGTATCTTCAATAATTTTAGTATCCCAAGGAATATTATTTACATCACCATGAATCCCAAAATCTGCTCCATAATATGTACTTGGATATCCACCATGAGGAATCACTGTTTGCCATCCTCCTTCATAATAATCTAACCAAACTGAAGCACCATCCCCAGAAGAAGGAACATTAATTGATGGATTCCTTATACCCCAGGGGGTTTTGAACATAATTTCTGTATCAGTAGGCTTATAAATAAAACTTGAAATATCAGCGCCTTTATCTGCAATAATTTGAATTCGTATAAATTTATTTTCCAGAATTACAGTTTTCAACCCTCGATATTTCCAAGAGTCAGAAATTCTAGCTCCAAAAGCTCTTTCGTCTTGATAGTTTGTGCTCATTAATCATTTTCCCTTATTTACTATAATTTAAACAGAATATTATAAGTGTTCAGCATAATTAGTCTGGTTTCACTATTATTCTAAAGATTTCTTTATCACCATCCAACATTTTTTTAAATCCATCTTCAATTACATTGGACAATGTTATGATTTCTGTTATCAATGGCTTAAGTTTAATTAATCCTTTTGAAACCAAATTAACTGCGTGTTTCATATCGTTATTTTCAGCTGCAACAGAACCAATAACTTTTTTTTCTAGACTGACTATTTGATTAAAATCAAATACCGTTTTTTGAGAATATATCCCAACTAAAATTATAGTTCCTCCCCTTCGAGCTATATTAACTGATATTTCAGGAGATTCTTTGGCACCAGCTGTTTCGAACACATAATCAGGGCCAATATTATTAGTAATGGTTAGGATTTGTTTATATAAGTAAGAAATATTTTTTTCAACCTTAAAAATATTTTCAGCTCCAAGTTTTTTTGCTAAATTCAATTTTTTTTCCTTAATATCAACACCTATCACTGTAGCTCCAGCAGCCAATAAAGCTTGAAGTGTTAAAAGCCCCACTGTGCCACACCCAACCACAACGGCTATATCTCCTGGTTTAATTCCGGATTTTCGAACGGCATGCACTGCTATTGTAGCCGGTTCTAGTAGAGAAATTTCTTCATCAGATATACTATCAGGCACCGGAATAATATTTTTTATGGGCCAAACCATATACTCTTGAAGACCGCCATCAGCAGATAGCCCCGCTACAGCCATAGAAGGACATACAGCATGATGACCTGATTGACACCAGTAACAATTACCACAAGTAAGTACGTTATTTATTACAACTCTTGTTCCAATTAAATTCTGGTGGTTAAAGTCTCCCACTGAGTCTACAACTCCTGATATTTCGTGTCCCATAACTAATGGAGCTTTCTTACCACTGAGTGGATTTAAGGTAGCAGTTTGGATCCATAGGGGTCCATATTGCCATTCTTCAATGTCTGTCGCGCATAATGATGTATATTTTACTTTTACCAAGACTTCATTGGATTTTGGTTTGGGCTTTTCTATTTCCTCTAATCTTATGTCTTTATTCCCATGATATAGGAGTGCTTTCATTATTTAGGTCCTTCCTCATTCTCATCTCTTTCAACAAATAATAAATTATAAATTATTTCATCTTCTAAATCTTTAAATTTTTTATTACTATTATTTTCATAGTTGATGATTTTTTGTTTGATAGAATTTATTTTCTTTCTCAATTCAATCTCTGGGTCGATATTGTTTTGAATTAAATAGAAATATAGTTTGAATAATTTATTTGAAATATCTTCAAAACCTAAAATCGTCTTTGGTACTTCGTTTTTATTTATTCGAATATTTAATGATAATAGTTTCTTAATTAACCTCTTCAGCAATACACTTGAATGAGAAAAAAAATTAAACTCATCTAAAAAACTTTTTTTTGTATTTGTATTTTCACCTTTGAGTTTTATCCAATTTTTTTCGACTTCTTCTGAAGTTTTTAAATTACCAAAATTCTCTCTATCAAAAACATGCGGATGTCTTTTTATCAATTTTTTTCTTGCATGATCTAATATGTCGTTAAAGTTAAATAGATTTGAAGAATTAGCAATTTCAGAATAGAACAAAATATGAACTAATAAATCTGACAATTCATCTAAAACTAAATTGTTATCATTTTTTTCCAACGCATCTATGAGTTCATAAGCTTCTTCTAATGTCAAAGCTTTCAGAGATTCAAAATTTAATTCTCTATCCCAAGGACAACCTGTATCGCTTCTTAATTTTTTTATTATATTTTCTAATTCTGATAATTTATTTTTTTTGCTCATAAAAGAAGATATATTAATAATATGATTATTAAATTTTGTAAACTAACAGCATCGTTTTTATGGATTCCATTTTTATTATCTACTAGTTTTGAAATAATAACATTCTCAGATTGGATATATAAATATAATTGGGATAGGAATAATATTTCTGAAATTACAAATTTAACAATTCAAGAACTTGATAAGTCTGCGGAGAAAATAAAAGTCTATTTCAAAGATAATGAAGAATATCTAAATGTATCAATTTTAAGAGATAATCAAAATTATTCTTTATATAAACAAAAGGAAATAGATCATATGACCGATGTTAAACATTTGATTAAACTTGTAATGGGTTTTCAGAGAATAAGCGCTTTAATATTGATACTAATCTTGGCCATAATTTTATTTGGAAAATTGAAAGAAAGTAAAACAAATATTTTAAGAAATATTTTATTAAAATCTTCAATTATTTGGGGAACATTATTGTTGATTGTTTTGATTTCTATAGGCGTGAATTTCAATAAAACTTTTTTATTATTTCATCAATTAGTTTTTACAAATGACTTATGGATTTTAGATCCTATGAATGATTATTTAATAATTATGTTCCCAGAAAGATTCTTTATGGAAATAACTTTATTTATAGTTCTGGGATTTTTAAGTATTCATTTTTTATGTTATGCATTCATTAGTTCAATGAAATTTTTTCCTAATTATTCAAAATAAATCAAGCCATTTTTTCATTACTTCAACTGACTCACTTATATTATCTATGGTCATAAAATTTTTGGAGTCAATTGAATTTTTTGAATTGTTTTTTGAAATCAAAACGCTTGAAATACCTATAGAATTGGCTCCCATTATATCAGCAACAGGGTTGTCTCCAAAGTGGATAGAATTCCCAGGGGATATCCCTAGTTTGTCTAAAGTATAATAAAAAATTTTTTTATCAGGTTTTGCAATTCCTAATTCGTTTGAAAGTACAATTTCATCATAAAATATTTTTTCATTTATGAGCCAATTCTTATAAACTTTTGGGGAATTAAAGCCAGTATTAGAAATGATTCCTATCTTTATTTGATTTTTTTTACAAAATTCTATTAATTTTAAACTCCCATTAAAAATCAATGGAGGAAATTCCAAAAAAGCTCTATCAATTAATTCTCCAATATAGATTATTTGAAGTTTGGTTAATTTTTTATTTAAATTATGATCAAGTCTACGAATAAAAACGAGTAACCAATCAAAAAAAAGTTGATCACAAAAAAACCTAGAATAGAGAGATATTTTATTTACCGTAAAATCAAGTGCCTCAATAACATCATTTAAAGTTATAGTATCTGAAAACTCTTTAATATAATCAAAAATTAATTCACATTTTTTAATACTTCTTTTGGGTGATACAGAAGAATAATCTTTCTCTCCTATTATTGTGCCCCATAAATCTAAGGTGATTAAATAACTCATTTTAGTAAGAAATAAGAAATTTTATTTTTTTTGTAATTAATTTATTTTTTTTAGGAATATTAGTCAAATTAATTAAAAAACTGAGATTTACTATATTAGCGCGTAATTTTTCCAGCAATTTAATTGATGCAAGGGCTGTACCACCAGTAGCTACAACATCATCGATTATAATTACTTTTTTATTTATGAGGTCTACAGATTTAGAAATCTCTAAAAAAGAATCTCCATATTCTAAATCATAGCCTTCTTGAATAGTAGGAGGAGGTAATTTCCCTTTTTTTCTAATCAACAATAATGGAATTTTAGAATACATGGCTAATGGAGAGGCAATAAGAAAGCCTCTAGAGTCAATTCCACACAAATAGTCAGCGTCATAATCTTTGATCAAATTGTACATTTCTTTAACCACATGATTCAACACATCTATATTTTGAAAAATTGGAGAAATGTCCCTAAAGGTAATTCCTTTTTTAGGAAAGTCTTCAAATGAATTTACATAGTCTTTTAAATTGATTTTCAAAAAAACCTCAAAAATAATGTTACTAAGTCTTTATAAAAATTTATCATATAAGAAAAAGATGAATAGAGAGTTTAGAAATAAAATTAAAAAGTTTATTATTAGATAATTATAGGAATCACAAAAAATCATCATTAGATCTTGATGAAGGTTTCAATGTTTTCTTTGGTGACAATGGCCATGGAAAAAGTAACCTTCTTGAAAGTATTTACATGCTTTCTATAGCCAAGTCTTCGAGAGTTTCTCACGATAAATATTTAATAAACCATAGTTTATTAAATAGTTCTGGGCATGCACAAATTTTAGGAATAGCTGAAGAAAAAACTAACAATATTAAGGCCCAAATAGATTATGAGGTTTTTCAAAATGTGGATATTGCTAAAACTTTCAGAATCAACGGAGTGATTGTCTCTACACAAGAATTTGTTGGGAATATAAATTCCGTCTTTTTTGACACAGATGACATTCGAATAATTACAGGTCCCCCAAGTGGAAGACGAAAATATTTAAATATTTTACTAAGTCAAATCAATAATAATCATGTGAAAAACCTTCAAAGGTTTCAAAAAGTCCTAATGCAACGAAATAAACTGATAAAAAATATCAAAGATGGGAAAAGTAATAAAATTGAATTAGAATTTTGGGATTCTAGGTTATCAGAAGAAGGATCAAGTATTTTTTTCGAGAGAAATTCAATTTTAAAAAAATTAATGAAAAATTCTAAACAATTTGCTAATGAATTAAACAAAAGTATAGAAATGGAAATTTATTATACTCCACGCATAGGTTCTAATGAATCATCAGAAATATTTAATGAAAATCCAACTGTCCAAGATATAAAAGATTTGTATGCTAAAGCGATAGAAAAAAATTATCAAAGAGACATAGATCAACGAACTACTTTATTGGGTCCTCATAGAGATGATTTTATTATAAATTTTAATAAAACTGTTGCATCCAATAGTGCTTCAAGAGGGCAAGCTAGAATAATGTCGCTAGCTCTTAAGTTATCTGAGGCTGAAGAAATTATAAACTTAACAAATAAAAAACCTATACTAATTTTAGATGATATTTTTTCGGAACTTGACCAGAAAATTAGAAATAATATTATAAAAAAAATAAAAAAATTTGAACAAGTTCTTATATCTACAGCAGATATGAATTTAATTGACAAAAAATCTTTAACAGAATCTAATATATACTCGATTAAAAATGGAAAAGTTTCAAAAGAATAATTTAAAAAAAATTATTGAATTATTGAATTCTAGTGACAATAATATTATAGTTCTTGGAGCCGGGATGTCAGCAGAAAGTGGAATTCCTACTTTCAGAGGGGAAAATGGACTTTGGAATAAATATGGTGTACCAAAAATGGATTCTTATAACAAATTTCTAAATAATCCAGAGGAATGGTGGAATAATGAAATCAATATGAAAATGGATAAATATATCTATGAATTAAGACATAAAATAAATGTTGCAAAACCTCATAACGGACATTTTATAATTTCAAAATTAGAAAAATTGGGAATAATCAAGGGAGTAATAACACAAAATATAGATAATCTTGATCATAGAGCAGGAATAAAAAATTTAATTGAAATACATGGCAATAGGACTAAATTTAGATGTATTGAGTGTGAAAAAACTTTCGACAGGAATGAAATAATAATAAAAAAACCTCCAAAAAATTGCCCCAAATGTAACGGGATTGTAAAGTTTGATACGGTTATGTTCGGAGAACCAATCTCCAAAACAAAATTAGATAAAGCGAAACAATTATTTAATCAATCAAAAGTAATTCTTGCAATTGGCACTTCAGCTACCGTTAGGCCCATTTCAGGATTGTTTTGGATAGCGGAAAAGGAAGGAAAAAAAATTATAGATATTAATCCCAACGAAACAAATCTTAAAGAAATATCCACTCTCAATTTGAAAATTAACGCTAAAAGATTTCTAGAAATTCTAGAAAAAGGAATAACGAAATAAATTTATTTATCTAATTCAAATACTGAATGCAATGCATTGACTGCTAAAGAAGTATCTTTCTGATTTATAAGACAAGTTATACGAATTTCAGAAGTAGTTATCATATCTATTGAAACATGTTGATCTCCGAGTACTTTAAACATTGTAGATGCATACCCTGATTCGTTTTGCATTCCACTTCCTACAAGGCTGATTTTTGACAAACCATTTGCTTTTACTATTGAATCATAATTTAATTTTTTTTCATTTATTAAAATTTCATGAGCAAATTCTAAATCATCTTCAGATAAAGAAAAAGAAAAATCTATATATCCTTTATCTGGAGTATTTTGGACAATAACATCAACACTTATTGATTTCGCAGACAAAGGTTCCAATATTCTAGCAACTATACCAGGTTGATCTTTAATTTTTTTTATTGAAATTTTTGCCACATTCTTATCTATTGCAATTCCAGTAATTTTTTTATTATTTTCCAAATCATTCCCTCCAGTAATTAAGGTCCCCGACTTCGAAGAAAATGTTCCACAAACGTATATGGGGACTTTATATTGAGAAGCCAATTCTATGGATCTAGGATGCATCTTTGCACCTAAAACTGACATCTCCAACATATCTTCATAGTTAATTTTATCTAATTTTCGAGCGTTATAAACAATTTTTGGATCCGTTGTATAAATACCTTCAACATCTGTATAAATCTCACAAAGATCTGCCTTAATTGCTGCTGCTATTGCCACTGCAGTAGTATCAGACCCCCCTCTTCCTAAAGTGGTTATATCCCCGTTAGCATTTATTCCTTGAAATCCTGCAATGATTATAATATTGTTTTTAGCAATTTCATCTTTCAGTCTATTAATTTTTATATCCGATATTCTTGCTGATCCATGAATATCATTAGTAAGTATCCCAGCCTGAGAACCAGACAAACTTATAACATTCTTGCCCAATGACTTTATAGAAATTGCTAATAAGGTAGATGAAACTAATTCTCCAGTTGATAACAAAATATCCCTCTCTCTTAAGTCTGGATTTTTATCAGAAAAGGTAACTTTTTGAGACATTTTTATCAATTCATCAGTAGTGTGCCCCATAGCAGAAACGACTATAATTGGTTTATATCCATCATCAAATTTTTTACAAATGTTTTTTGCTATTTGTTTTATTTTTTCTTCATCTCCAACTGAAGTTCCACCATATTTTTGTACTATTACATTATTCAATTATGTGTGCTCCTTTATAAGAAACATTGTTGATAAACCCTTTCCCATCAACATTTAATCTAGCTGCAGCTTCAAGCATTTCATAATTTATTGTTACTTCTTTATTATTAGTTATGGCTGAAATTGTAGGGCCTGAACCTGATAAATAAGTAGCTAATGCTCCTGCATTCATTGCGGCATCTGAAATTAATTTAAATCCTTTAATTGATTCAATTCTATATTGCTCATGAATTGCATCCTGAACTGAATATTTCAATTCATTATATTGTGAATTGTTGAGAGAATTTACTAAAGTCGCAACTCTAGAAATATTATATACAGCATCTTTTCTAGAAATATTATCGGGTAATTGTTTTCTTGAGTATTCAGTTAATATCTTTTGATTAGAAACAAAAGATACTATTTTTAAATCTTTTGGAAATGGTATTTGATTTATGTGCCAATTATTTTTTTCTTTAAATCCAATGGTTATACCTCCAAAAATAGCAGGGCCTACATTGTCTGGATGTCCTTCGATTTGTGAAGCAATTTGATATATTTTATTTTTATCTATTTCGATTTGATTAATTGAAAAAGCAATCAGTATACCTGTTATCACAGCAGATGAACTACTACCTAGGCCTCCAGAAATAGGAATAGAATTAATACAATTTATTGATAAATCAATTTCTTGTGTGTTTAAAATATCAATAGTTTTTAAATAACTCTGATAAATTAAATTGTTTTTATCTTTATTTATAGTTTCTGTGCCTTCACCAGAAATACTAATTTTAAATTTTGATTGATGAAATTCAATTTCATTCCATAAATCTAAACACAAGCCTATTGAATCAAATCCTGATCCTAAATTTGCAGATGAAGCTGGAACCATTATTTTTTTTATTTTTTTCATATTTTTTTTAACTTCTTAGTTGTCCATTACCAAATACTTGCCATTTATAGGTCATGATTTCTATTATTCCCATTGGCCCCCTAGCATGCATTTTATCTGTAGAAACTGCAACTTCAGCTCCTAATCCAAATTCAAATCCATCATTAAATCGGGTAGAAGTATTATGAAAAACTGCACCTGCATCTACTTTTTGTAAGAAATATTTTGCCTCTTCTTGACTATCGGTTATTATCGCTTCTGAATGACCTGAACCATATTTAGCAATGTGTGCAATGGCATCATCTATATTTTTTACTGTTTTTACACTTAGTATCAAATCTAAAAATTCTTCACCAAAATCACTATTTTTTGCTAATTTAAGTAAATTTCTAGGTGATTTTGAGTAACTCTCAAAAGATTTTTGATCAGCTCTAACCTCAACATTTTTATCAACAAGGAGGTCAAACATTGGATCTACAAATTCTTCTAATATATCCTTGTGGATTAAGATCGTGTCCAATGCATTACAAACTGAAGGGTTCTGAATTTTGGCATTAGCTATTATATCTAAAGCTTTGGACAATTCGTACGATTTGTCAACATAAGTGTGACATACCCCAATCCCGCCAGTTATTGCAGGCATTTTAGCTTTTTCATTTACCAAATTAACCAAACTCGCGGAACCTCTAGGAATTAACAAATCAATATATTTGTCTAATTCCATGATTCGATTTACCATTTTTCTATCAGTTGATTCAACAAAATACATAGAATGTTTAGGGAAATTGGTGTCCAATAAAGCTTTTTGAATAATGTTAAAAAGAAATTTATTTGTATTATATGAATCTTTTCCTCCCCTCAGAATCAAGGAATTCCCAGATTTTATCGCTAAAGAAGCAATTTCTACTACCACATTCGGCCTACTTTCAAAAATTACTGCTAAAACTCCTAAAGGAACTCTTATTTTCTTTATTATTAAACCATTATCACGATGATTTGTTTCTATAACTTCATTTACTGGATCTGATAATTTAATTACGCTATCAACAGATTGAGCCATATTTAATATAGAATTTTCTGATAATTTCATTCTATTTATTACATGTTTAGGTAATCCATTTTTATTAGCATCACATATTTCTTTTGAATTTACATCCAATATTTTTGAACACTTATTTTTAAGTTCCTCAGAAATAATCTCCAAGCATTTTTTCCGCTCTGAGGCCTCTATTAACACTAGATTATTTGAATCAAATTTTACTTTAGAAATTTGATCAACTAAATTGTCTAATTCGTTTTTCATATGTCAAATCCCAGCAGTTAGATAAAAATAAAATTGTTTCTATGGACTACTTCATCTCCATAGTTATTTTCAACCAATTCATTTATTTCAGAACTTTTTACACCTTTAATTTTACTTATTTCATCTGAAGAGTAATTAGATATTCCCAAACCAATTGTGGTTGATTTCTCATCTTTTATTGCTATGATATCTCCTCTATCAAACTTCCTTATAACGGACGTTACTCCTGCAGGAAGGACACTCGCATTGTTATTTACGGCTTTCACAGCACCTTTATCTAAAATTATTTCACCTTTAGAAGAAGCATATCCAGTCACTAACCAACGTTTTCTTGTTTCTAAATTAGATTCTTCTGGCAAAAATTTTGTTCCAATTGTTTCATCATTTATAATTCTTTGTATAACTTGATTTTGTAAGCCAGAAGCAATATACATTGAGATTCCTGATTTGGTGGCTATGTTTGCTGCTTGAATTTTTGATGTCATTCCGCCAGTACCCACTTTATCTATAGGCCCTTTAGCATAACTGATGATTTTGGGATCTATTTTTTCAACTATTTCAATTTTTTTTGCATCATTATTTATATTTGGATCTTTAGTATACAATCCATCAATTGTACCAAGAAGAATTAAAATATCTGCGTCAACAGCATTAGCAACCATTGCAGAAAGTCTATCGTTGTCTCCGTATCTATTTAACTCTTCGATTGCAACAACATCATTTTCATTTATTATTGGTAAAATACCTATTTGTAATAATTCAAGTAGTGTATTTCTTATATTTAAGTAGCCATTTCGATTTTCAAAATCTCCTCTTGCAAGTAACGCTTGTGAAACAGAAATAGAATATTTATCAAACGATTCTTCATATGCTTTCATTAATATTGGTTGCCCCACTGAGGCAAGAATTTGTTTTTGAACTACCGAGTTTTTTTTCAATATTTTTGTTGTATTTTCTGAAGAAATATATTGAAGTCCTGCAGCTACTGCACCAGACGTTACTAAAATTATTTCATGTTCTTCAAAAATTTTAGCTATTTGAGATACCAAATTATCAATTACTTTGTAATTTAAAACAGTATTATTGGTTGTAATAAGATTACTACCAAATTTCAATACAATTCTTAATTGTCTTTTGTTTACCATAACTAGCTCTAAATAATTAAATAATAAAAAAATATCACATACAATATATGATATCGGATTATGTATTCTAATAGTTTGGTTGAAATAACGGATATTTTAAATAATGATCCCACATTTTCTGATGTGGTTGGTTCTGCTTACTCAAAAAATAAACCTACTATAATAGCTCCTAGACAAGTTTTTGGCTATCTAATAATTTCATTAGTTAGGTACATAAATAAACCCACTATTGTAGTTACATCAAATCCAGAAGAGTCTAGAAATTTAATAGAAGATCTTAATTTTTGGAGTACCAGAACAATACATATGAACTTCAATGAAAGAAATGAAATTTTTCTTGAAAAATATAAGCCAAATAAAATAAATACAATTGAAAGACTGAGATGTCTAAACGCTCTTTTTATGAAAAATTATTATGGAAAAACACCAATAATCGCTACCTCTATTCAATCCTTAAGTACAAAGACAATACCTTTTGATTTATTTACTGAACTAAGTTTTAATTTAGAAATTGGAATGAAGAAAAAACTCGAAGAAGCAGTAAATAATTTGATCAATAACGGATATAAAAAAACATCATTGGTTGAAAATCCAGGAGAATTTGCAATTAGAGGTGATATTTTAGATATTTTTTCCCTATCAAATAAAAATCCGATCAGGGTCGATTTTTTTTATGATGTAATTGAGAATATAAGATTATTTAATCCAAATGATCAACAATCTTATGATGAACTAAAAAAAATAGAAATAACTCCTATTGAAGAAACTTTGGTGATCAATAGGAATTTTGAAAAAATAAAATTACAAAATAAAAATTGTTTTGAAAATAAGGAAACTTATGTCAACTTGTGCGAAGAATTAAAAGAAATAATTGAAACTGATAATGACGATTCAAAAAATCTATACTCCGGATTTTTTGATTATGGAACCATTATTGATTATATTAAAAACGATTATTTGATCATCAATTTAGATCAAAATAAAATATTTTCAGAACTTAATACTATTACAAAATATAGAGAAGATTCTTACGATATAAAGGTTGAAAAAAAAGAGATCTCAAAATCATTCCCTGTTCCATACATATCAATAAATGAGATGGAAAAAATATACCATTCTTTTTCTAATTGTATAAATATTGCTCAGATAGACCGAGGAGAGACAAACAAAAAATCTAAATTCAATTTCTCATTACCAACAGTTTATAGCTCAAGTGAAAATATATTATCAAAATATATTGACAAAAATGTACCAAATCAAAAAATAATCATTACTACTGATTACCCAAAAAGAGTAAAAGAAATTCTAAATATGGATGATTTAAATATATTTGATGGAATAGAAATTTCTCTTAAATCAAAATTATCACTCATATCTAAGAATTTAGGAGAAGGATTTAGCTTAAAAACAAAGGACAATATGTCAATTTTGATTCTTACAGATAAAGAAATTTTTGGAATTAGAAAAAAACACAGGTATAATTCTCTTTCAAATATACCTCAATCAACAAAGTCTTTAGATCTTTTTGAAAAAAATGATTTTGTTGTACATATTGATCACGGGATAGGAAGATATAATGGCACAATTATATTGGATGAAACAGGTAGAGAATTTATTGAAATATTTTATAAAAATGATGACAAATTATATGTTCCTGCTGATCAAATAGATAGGATCCAACCATATAAATCTTATCAAAAAAATAATCCTCAGTTAGAGAGCTTGGGGTCAACAAAATGGATAAAATCTAAAAATAAAGCAAAACAATCAATTGAAATCCTTGCAGCAGAATTATTGAAAATTTATGCAGCTAGAGAAAAAATTAAAGGAAACAAATATTCTGAAGATTCAGATTGGCAAAAAATATTAGAGGAATCTTTTGAGTTCAAAGAAACCAAAGATCAATTAAGCGCGATAGAAGAGATAAAAAATGATTTGGAATCAAAAAATCCAATGGATAGATTATTATGTGGTGATGTTGGATATGGTAAGACAGAAGTAGCAATAAGAGCTGCATTCAAATCTGTTGAAAATGGTTATCAAGTTGCAATTTTAGTTCCTACTACGGTTTTGGCATTACAACATTTTAAAACTTTCAAAGAAAGACTTAATCCTTTCCCAATAAATATTCAATATTTATCCAGATTTGTCAGTGATAAAAATGTAACAAAAATCAAAAAAGAGTTATCTAAAGGTCAAGTGGATATAATCATTGGAACTCATAAATTAATACAAAATGACATTAAATTTAATAATTTAGGATTATTAATTATTGATGAAGAGCATAAATTCGGTGTAAATCAAAAGGAGTATATTAAACATAAACAAATAAATGTCGATGTTCTTAGCTTAAGCGCCACTCCAATCCCAAGGACTTTAAACATGGCACTTAATGGCATACGAGATCTGAGTATGATTTCATCTCCTCCTGAGAATCGCCTTCCTGTAAATACGTATGTTTCTGAATACTCAGATAAGTTAATACGAGAAGCACTTATAAGAGAAATTGATCGTAAAGGACAAATTTTTTTTATTCACAATCAAATTTTCAATATAGAAATTATTACTCAAAAAATAAAAAAACTAGTCCCAGAAGCAATTATAAATTTCGCCCATGGACAAATGGAAAAAAATCATCTCGAAAATGTAATAAATGATTTTATTGATAAAAAATTCAACGTATTGATATGTACTACTATTATCGAATCAGGGATAGACATGCCAAATGTCAACACTTTAATTGTTAATAATTCTCATAAATTTGGGTTGTCACAACTTTACCAAATTAGAGGAAGAATAGGAAGAAGTGAAAAAAGTTCATTTGCTTATTTTATGGTACCAAAAAATTCTATATTGAATAAAAATTCAGAAGATAGATTAAGTGCCTTAATTAGTTCTTCAGAATATGGAACTGGCTATAATTTAGCATTACGGGATCTAGAACTTCGAGGTGCAGGCAATGTTTTGGGTAAGGAACAAAGTGGACATATAAATAACATAGGTTATGACTTATATAATTCATTATTAAAATCGGCTGTTGATACCTTGAAAAAAGGAAATGATTTAGATTTAGGATTTTTTTTACAAAATATAATTGATATTAAAATCAATGCTAGAATACCAGATTCTTATATTGGAGATTTAAGCTTAAAATTACAAATATATCTTCAAATTGCAAAAATTAGAACTTTAGAAGAGTTGAAAAAATTTGTTGAAGAAATCGTAGATAGATTCGGTAAAATCCCTATAGAATTACAGAATTTAATTCAAATTACAAAGTTAAAAATAATCAGCTACATAAATACGATTATTAGTATTAAAGGAAATGAAGAAAAAGTAATAATTACTTTTGATTATTCATTGTCTGACATGAAAGGTTATATAAATAAAAAAGTTAAAGGTAATTTTTCAATTGGATCTAAACAAATTATTTTTATACCTGAAAATAAGGAAGAATTTCTTTTAGAGATTGAGATTTTTCTTAGAGAATTATCTTTATTAAGAGTAGAGATGATAGAAAAATTTAGAAAACTTTCAAAACCAATCTAAAAATATAGATAAATATTATAAAATATACTTATGGAGAAAATATATGAAATTAACGAACTCAGCGATTATTCAATCAATAACAAATAAATGGAGTGGCAAAAGAGATAACAATCAAAGACCTTTGGTACCTGATAATATTTTGGCAAGAATGAGTCTGGTAACTACGGAAGAAGCATGGGGTACTTGTAGAAAGCATGGATATAATTTTCAATTTGTTGGGAAATGGAAAAATCTTCATCCTGAACGTGTAGTGGTTGGAAGGGCTGTAACATGTAGGTGGGTACCAAGAAGACCTGATTTACACGAAGCAATCGATTCTCAAGGAAAAAAAGATAATCGAATTGGTTTTCAAAACTCATGGGTAATTGATGAATTGAAAGAAAATGATTTAATCGTAGTTGATTTATTTGGTAAAATTTTTGATGGGACTTTTGCTGGCGATAATTTAAGTACAGCAATTAAATCAAAAACAGGAACAGGAATGATTATAGATGGAGGCATAAGGGATACACAACGAATCTTTGAAATGGAAGATTTTAATGCTTTTGTAAGAGGTTATGATCCTAGTGCAATAAACAATGTAAGTATGGTAGAAATTAACGGGATAACTAGAATTGGTGAAGCAACATGTATGCCAGGAGATGTAGTCCTCGGAACAAGATCTGGAGTAATTTTTATTCCTCCTCATCTGGCTGAAGAAGTTGTTATCAATTCAGAAAGCATTCGACTAAAAGATGAATTTGGCCAACAAAGAATTCGAGAAGGGATTTATACTCCAGGAGAAATTGATAGAGAATTTTCCAAAGAAATGAACAAGGATTTTGAAAATTGGAAGGAAAAAAAATAATTGGGAGAAAAGATTGAAAAAAGAATCCAAAAAAAACTTTAAGCTTTCCAATCCATCAAGCTTAAAAATAACCGATATGAGAATAGCAGTTATAGGTGAAAAAGGTTGGAGATGGCCAATAATCAAATTATATACAAATCAAGATATCGTTGGATACGGAGAGGTAAGAGATGGAGCCTCTGCAAAATATGCACTAATGCTTAAAAGTAAAATTCTGGGTGAAAATCCATGTGATATAGATAGAATTTTTCAAAAGATTAAACAATTTGGAGGGCACGGAAGATTAGGCGGGGGTGTCTGTGGAATAGAAATTGCTTTATGTGATTTAGCAGGGAAAGCTTTTGGCGTTCCAGCATACATGCTGGCAGGTGGAAAATATAGGGATAAAATTAAAGTTTATGCTGATACTCCTTTAAAAAAAGATCCTGAAGAAATGGGGAAAGCTCTTTTGGGTCGAATTAAGAAAGGATTCGAATTTCTAAAAATGGATATTGGACTATGGATTGCGTCTGAATTTCAGGGAGGAGTGGTAAATAAAAAATTGATAAATGAATCTAGCAATATTATGCATCCTTTTACTGGTATTCAGGTGACTGATTATGGAATATCGAAAATGAAAGAATACGTAAAAACTGTTAGAGATATCATAGGGTATGAGATTCCTCTTGCTTCGGATCATTTTGGTCATATGGGAGTAGAAAATGCTATACGAATAGGAAAAAATCTAGATCAGTTTACTCTTGCATGGTATGAAGATATGATCCCTTGGCAACTAGTTGATCAATGGAAAAGTTTAAAAAACAGAGTTGATACCCCAGTTGGTACAGGTGAAGATATATATTGTAAAGATGGTTTTGAGCCTCTAGTAGAAGCTAGAGCAATATCAGTGGCTCATCCAGATTTAGCTACTTCAGGAGGGATTTTGGAAACTAAAAGAATAGCTGATTACTGTAGAGATGCGGGGATTCCGATTGCACTTCACCAAGCAGGATCACCTATAGTTGCAATGGCCAATGTCCATTGTGCTGCAACAATTGATAATTTTATTGCCCTAGAAATGCATTCAGTTGACAATCCCTGGTGGAACGATATTGTTACACTAATTGATGACAATGAACCTATGATCAAAAAAGGTTTTATTAATGTCCCAGATGCTCCAGGTCTAGGATTGGAAGTCAATGAAGATAAAATCAATGAACATTTAGCCAAAGAATCCAATAATTTTTCTGTTTACCCTAAAGGTATGTTTGAGGAAACTTTAGAGTGGGATCGACTAGATTCTCATGATAGAACTTGGAGCTAAATATATTTCTTGCTGAAGATTTATTTGAAAAGCTTGTTTTGATTGAATAACATTACAAAAAATATAAAAAAATAAACATATAAAAATCAGGAGATATCGTGGCTACATCAAATAAGGATTTATCATTTGAGGAAATAATGGATAGTAAATCTCAAGAAGATTTTAGAATTAAAACTCATGCTGAAGGCCCAAAAGGAAAAATCCCATTCACAGAAGATATTTTAATAAATGAACCTAGTGGAAATCACTTTGGATTAACTCAAAATGCGGGAATGGGATGGAATCCTTCAGAATTACTAAGAAAACAATTTCTAATTTTATCAACTAGTGGTGGTTTAAAAAACAAAGATGGAGAACCAGTAGCATTAGGATTTCACACTGGTCATTGGGAACTTTCATCTTTAGTTGAAAAAACAGCAAATGTCATCAATAGTATGGGAGGACTGCCTTTCTCAGCATACTGTTCCGATCCTTGTGATGGGAGAAGTATGGGGACCCCTGGGATGTTTGATTCTCTCCCATATAGGAATGACGCTGCTAAAGTTTTTAGAAGAATAGCAAGATCTTTACCAACAGCAAAAGCAATTGTTGGAATAGCTTCCTGCGATAAAGGCTTACCAGCAATGATGATGGCTCTAGCAGGTATGAAAAAAGTTCCATCTATAATTGTTCCGGGAGGATCCACTTTAGCACCAATTAATGGAGAGGATGCAGGAAAAATTCAGTCTATAGGGGCAAGATTTTCACAGGGAGAAATTTCTTTAGAATACGCTCAAGATATGGGATGCAAAGCTTGTGCATCTCCTGGTGGAGGTTGCCAATTCTTAGGTACCGCTGGTACTTCACAAGTAATAGCGGAGTCTTTAGGTTTTGCATTGACACATTCTGCATGCACGCCAAGCGGAACTCCTGCATGGTATTTTAACGCAGAAAGATCAGCTAAAGCATTATTTAATCTTGAAAAAAATAATATAACAATAGACAAAATATTAACTGACAAAGCATTTGAAAACGCAATGGTAGTTCATGCAGCTTGTGGAGGTTCAACCAATTTGTTGTTACATTTGCCAGCAATAGCACATTCAATAGGTAGAAAAAGAATGGGTGTTGAAGATTGGGCAAGGATTAATAGTTTTGTTCCAAGACTTGTGGATGTTTTGCCAAATGGACCAGTTGGACACCCAACTTCGCAATTTTATGCTGCAGGAGGTGTTCCGGAAGTTATGTTGAATTTAAAAAAACTTGGACTTCTAAATCTTGATGAACTAACCGTTTCTGGAAAAACTATGAGAGAAAATTTGGAGTGGTGGGAAGAATCAGAAAGAAGAAAATACGTTCGAAAGTTTTTATCTGATAACGACAAAATAAATCCGGAAAATGTAATCATGAGTAAATCTAATGCTACCTTAAAGGGATTAACATCTACAGTTACCTTTCCTGTAGGAAATATCGCACCTGAAGGTTCAGTAATAAAGTCGACTGCTATAGACCCAGAAGTAATTGATAAAGATGGTGTATATAGAAATACAGGCATGGCAAGAGTTTTCAACTCTGAAAAAGAAGCAATGCAATCAATAAAATCAACAGGCACCGATAAATTAAAAAAAGGAGAAATTCTTGTAATAATGTGCGGGGGGCCAAGTGGTACAGGAATGGAAGAAACATATCAAATTACTGCTGCACTCAGACATTTATCCTATGGAAAGTATATTGCTCTATTAACAGATGCAAGATTTTCTGGGGTTTCAACGGGAGCTTGTATAGGACATATTGGTCCTGAAGCCTTAGCTGGAGGACCAATTGGACTATTAAAGGATTCTGATCTAATAGAAATAATCATCGATACAAAAAAATTATCAGGATCTATAAATTTGGTAGGTGAAAATCAAAATAATTATGGTAAAGAATGGGGAGATAAAGAATTTTTAACACGTAATGCATCTCTTGAAATAAAACCAAATGAAAATTTACCAGATGACACTAGATTATGGGCAGCTCTTCAAGATGTTAGCGGGGGTACCTGGGGAGGTTGTGTTTATGATGTGGATAAAATTGTAGAAACCCTAAATGCTGGTAAAGAAGCTCTAAAGAAAAAATAAATGACAATTAAAATAATTACTGTTAATGAGAATAATGTTAATGAGTGGAGAAAATCCGTAAGAAGGGTTTTTGGAGATATCCCAAGTAAGTCAGATATCGAAAGGATGCTAGCTGGACGATTTGCTAAAAGTACGAGTTGGACAAAAAGATTAATAGCTGCTTTAGATGATGAAACCAACACAATTGTTGGGACAGGAGGAGCAGATGAATTTAAAATTACTGTTCCTGGAGGAAAGAATCTTAATATGGCTGGGATTGCTTATATGGGGACTGCCCCTACTCATAAAAGAAGAGGAATATTTACATCAATGATGAATAAGTTACATGAACAGGCTAAAGAGAGAGGAGATGTTTTAGCAGGTTTATGGGCCTCCCAATCTCTGCTATATTCTCGATTTGGTTATGGTTTAGGAACATTAAGAGAAGACTGGTCCATAGAAACTCATTCTACAAAACTAATTCAAGAAAATGAAACAAATATACAACTAGAGTTCGTAGAAAAAGAGATTGCAAAAAAAGAATTACTCAAAATTTATGATGAATTTAGAAAAAAACAAAATGGTTCAACGGATCGAACAGAAGAATATTGGAATTACTTTCTTTACGAAAATGAAAGTTCTACGCACAATAAATCAGGGATGAGCGGCTTGTTCTTCGTTGTTGCATATAAAAATAAACGTCCCTCTGGATATGTCTTTTATAACTTTAATAAAGAATCCGGAATTGCACACGAAGATGATAAAGGGGAACTTATTGTTCAAGAGTTGATCGCAGTGGATAAAGAAACTAATATTTCTCTTTGGAACTACATTTTTGGTATTGAGTTAGTTGAAAAAGTTACAATTAATAGAAGATCTCCACATGATCCTCTATATTTCTTGTTAGAAAATCCTCGACAACTTGAAAGAAAGACTATTGATGGGTTATGGGTAAGAATTCTTGATCCAATTAAATTCTTAGAAGCCCGAAAATATAATCATGAAGGAAAAATAAATTTAGAAATAACAGGACAAAATCAATCAGATATTGAAGGTGTTTATGAAATAGATACTAATGGAGAAACATGTCTAGTGAAGAAAGTAAACACATCTCCAGATATCTCTATGAGACCTTCGGATTTAAGTAGTTGCTTTTTTGGAGCGATTACCCCTTTTGAATTAGTAAATTCAAGAAATATAAATGCAAAAAATTTTGATAAATTAAATTTATTCTCTAATATGTTTAATGTTTTACAAAAGCCTTGGTGTAATACGGATTTTTAAATGAAAAAAAGAAATTGACAAAAAACATTATGAATATTAAAAATCTTAATTTTGCTGTTGTTGGATCAGGTTCAATAGGTTTGAGACATACTAAAAATTTAAAACATTTGGGTGCTACTAAGATTTCAGTTTTTGATCCAAACAAAAAACAAAAACCCTTTGTAGAAGAATTAGGTTTTAATTTTGTTACTAATTTTGAAGATCTTAGAGATCAAAAGATTGACATAGCTCTGATATGTACTCCTCCATATTTACATTTGTCTTATTTGGATAAATTAATGTCATTTAACGCCCACGTTTTCATTGAAAAACCTCTATCACATAGTTATGAACAAGCAAAAAAATTATATAAGAGAATAAAAAACTATCCAAAATTTATAACTATAGGTTTTAATTGGAGGTTTCATGAATCTATGATCAAAGTAAAGGAATTGTTAAACAATGGATACATTGGTAAACCTCTAATAGGCATCTTCGAAAGCGGGCAATATCTTGCAAATTGGCGCCCTACAACAGATTACCGAAAAGGGTATTTTGCAAAAAAAGAAACTGGCGGAGGAATCATTTCAGATGGATGTCATGAAATTGATATTGCAACTTGGTTACTTGGATCCCCTTCAAGTATAATTTCAATTAAAAGTAAGGTTTCCGATCTAGAAATAGAAACAGAAGATACAGCCATAATTCTTCTAGAAACTGAGTCAAATAAATTAATTGAAATACATTTAAATGCTGTAGAAAAAAGTTATACAAGGAAATCTAAAATCATAGGAGAAAATGGAACTATAACTTGGGATTTTCTAGAAGGAGTAAAAATATCAAGCGATGAAATGAATGAAACATTCAAATTAACACCTGATACAAATGATATGTATGTTGATGAATTACATAATTTTATAAATAATGTAATTAAATCAAAATCACCAAGTATTTCGTATGAAAGAGGTTTAGAGATTCAAAAGCTTATATATTCAGCACATTTGTCAGCTGAAAAAGGAAAAAAAATATTGATATAGAAAAGAGGAAGTAATGCCAAGATTACAATTTATGATTTTAGAAATAGGAGCTTTATTACTTATTACAATTACTTTAAGAATTATACTTTCCGGATTCTTATCTGAAGATAGCATTTTCTTACGTTTTGCTCCAATTCTAGGAGCTATATTGATTGTTTACACAGTTCGTTTTAAAATAAGAAAAAACATTCGTTCAAAAAACACCAATTTAAATGAAAGAAATTCAGAAAAAAAAGATAACGGGATAAAAGAGAATAATGGCGACGGTAAAAACAAATAGATCACTAACCACTCATTTGCTTAGAAGAGCAGGGTTTGGAGGAACAAAAGAAGAAATTGACGCTCTAAATTCATTTGAATATGATCATATAGTAGATTATTTACTAGATAATAGGCACAAAGATCCTGTTCCAGTTGACCTACTTAGAAGATATCAAATAGATTTATCTGATGTACGAACCAATATAAGTTCAGGTTCTTACTGGATGTATAGATTAGCACATAATAAGTTCCCTTTTGAAGAAAAGATAGCCCTTTTTTGGCACAGGGTTTTCGCTACAGGTCAAAATAAACTTATTCAAGGTAAACCCATGGTTACACAAATTGAAATGTTTAGGAAATTTGGAATGGGAAGTTTTGAGAAGTTACTTGTTGAACTATCCAAAAATCCTGCAATGATAATGTGGCTAGACAACCAAGATAATCATAAAGATAATATCAATGAAAATTATGGAAGAGAAATTTTAGAATTATTTTCAATGGGGGTTGGAAATTATACTGAAAAAGATATTAAAGAATGTTCAAGAGCTTTCACTGGTTGGACTATTGAAAATATGCCATATAACGCAATGAAAATGAGAAATAATACAGCAAGACCTTTCGGATATATAGCTTGGCAATTTAAGTTTGATGAAAAAGATCATGATTTTGGAGAAAAGGAATTTCTCGGTGAAAAAGGTGATTTCAATGGGGAAGATATAGTAAGAATTATCTGTAAACAAAAAGCTACTGCTCAATTTATAGCTAGACATATTTATCACTTTTATATTAAAGATGAGCTACCTGTTCCACAATGGCCTCACGAAGAACCGATAGATCCTAGTGCTATAGAGTTTATAATCGAGTCATATTTCAAAAATAAGTACAACATAAAAGAAGTTTTAAGGGATCTATTTAAGTCTGAATATTTTAGGACTGAAGAAATTTATAATAAAAGAATTAAAAGCCCTTCTGAACTTGTTGTCAATTCTGTTAGGCTATCAGGTGGCTTTGATATACCTTCAGAGGAAGTATACAAAGCTACAAGTAGTTCTGTATTAATGGGTCAACCTTTAATGAATCCAACTTCTGTTGAAGGGTGGCAAGGTGGAGAAGAATGGATAAATACGGGATCAGTTATAGAAAGAATTAATTATTGTTCCGAAATTCTTGGTGATGTTAATAAAGATGTTGTGAATAATATTGTCAAACAAAACCCTGATAAAAAAAATATTTTAAATTTGTGTTTAGGAGAATTAGGTTATATTAAACTTGAACTTAGCACTAAAATACCAATTGAAGAATACATTGAAAACTCATTACCTGAGTCAATTTGTTCTGAAGAAGTTTCTTTAATTATTAAATTAATAGTATCAACTAGAGAATTTCAAATGAATTAAATATGAAAAGTACGATAACAAAAACGAAATTTAAATATATAGACACTGTAGGATTTACAGCTGATGTTGGAGGCAGAGGATTTCATCTCCCTAGAGATTTGGCTATTAATAGTAAAGAAAAGGTATTTGTTGTAAATAGAAGTGGTGCTTTTCATACAGCAGGACTAAGGGTATCAATAACAGATGTAAACCATAATTATTATGGA
>Ga0257111_1000107_pt1 | contig 31959 bp, 33 predicted proteins | sample LP_taG_6_FD_191567 | JGI IMG/M metagenome (GOLD analysis project Ga0257111, IMG submission 191567) | Marine microbial communities from Northeast Subartic Pacific Ocean, Canada - LP_J_2015_P26_500m | ecosystem: Environmental > Aquatic > Marine > Oceanic | place: Canada: Northeast Subartic Pacific...
TTTTACCATTGCTTCGTTGAATTTTTACTACAATCATTATCGGTCCCTTCAGTTTTTTTATTTTCTGAAGAATTTTCAAAAAATTATTCCTAGTTCTTACTGTGAACGTATAGTTATAATTACATGCTTTCGCAATTTTTTCAATATTAACAAAATTCGAGTTTGTTGGTTGACTCCCAGTTGATTCATGAACAGAATTATCAAAAATGACATGAACAAGATTTTTTGGTTTTAATGATCCTATAGTTGTTAGCGAACCAAGATTTATTAGAATATTTCCATCTCCATCAAAAACAAAGATTTTCTTTTTTGGATTTTTTAATGCAACACCTAATCCAATTGATGATGCCAATCCCATTGATCCAATCATGTAGAAATTTGATGCCTTATCAATAGTAGTAAACAAATCTCTACTGATAAAACCGTTAGCAGAAATTATTTGATCATCATATTCAATCTGTGATGTCGCTACCGCAATTGCAATTTTTCTAATCAAGAAAATCCCTTGTTAAAATCAAAGCGCATGGTTTACCTTTTTTGATCAATGTTAAAGCCCAATCACAAGATTTTTTCCAGTCTTTTTCGTTTAGAATCTTGGATTGTAAGGATATTGCATCAAGTAACTTTGGTTGTATCTTTCCAATTTTAGTATGTTCAGGTGCGTCATTTTTCAGAAAACCTCTCCAACCTATCAAAAAAATCATTGGTACTTGATATAATTGAACTAGAGATGTAATTGTACTTATAGAATTAGCAAATCCTGCATTTTGCATAAAAACTAATGAATTACTTTGAGATAATACAAATCCTGTAGCTATTCCAATTGCCTCGTCTTCTCTTGTTGCGATTAATACTTTTTTGCATTTTAATCCTTGATCAATAAAATATTTCATAGTGGAATCCGGTACTCCAACAAAATTTTCAATTTTGTTTTTAACTAAATAATCTAACATTTTTCGTTGATAAATTTCTTTCAATCAACATACCCTAATTTTTTTAGTTCATCCTCTAAGTTCTTTTCTTCGGTTTTGACATCATACATTTTTTGTAAATGAAAAATATCTTCCATCGAAGACATTTCTTCCTTTATTTCGCTTAAACTATTTGAATTAATCATTTGTTTTAGAATTCTAGACATTGAAGCGTGGGCTGCTCGTAATGTTTGGTTTGCATATATTACCATCTTAATTTTATGTGAAATCAATTCATCTAGGGTTACTGTGTTATACGTTGTTGGTATAGCAACAATAGGCAAATTACCTTTCCATGATTCAGCAAATTCAAAAACTTCTTCTGGTGTTTTTTTCTTTGAATGTATCAAAATAGCATCTGCTCCAGCATTTTCATAAGCTGTTGCACGTTTTAGCGCTTCATTCATACCAGCTCCAGAAATCAATGCCTCTACTCTAGCTATTATCATAAAGTCTTTATCTTGTTTTACTTCTTTTGCTGCAATGATTTTCGCCACAAATTCTTTCTCAGAAATCAAATCATTTTGTCCATTTTCAAGTAAACTGTTCTGTTTTGGAAATACTTTGTCTTCCATACATATGGAAGCAATTCCAGCATTTTCATATTTTCTTGTCATATGACTAACATTGCTTGGTCCACCATATCCAGTATCACAATCCGCAATTACAGGAATTTTACACGTTTCTGCCATCTTAGATGCAGCATCAAAAAATTCTGTCATTGTCAAAATACTTGCATCGGGGACAGCATGTGTGGATGAAATTGCAAAACTACCTGCCCAAACAGCATCAAATCCATGCAATTCAACCAGTTTGGCAGACATTGCATCGAATGCACCACAAACTTTGACAATAGGTTTCGAATTTAGTAATTCATTCAAGTTTTTTGCTGTTGACATATTCCTAGTTGAGAAATATCAAGTTATAAAAAATATACCACTAACAGTAACTATACACGTTTACTATAACTCAGTCATAAACTATGATATTCGGTAAAAATTCAGCACACTGAATTTTATTTTACGACATTCTATCCTTAACCCAGGTTCTTAACATCTCCCTCTTCAAATTTTTATCATCATGGTCTTCAAAGGATGTTCTACCATGAAGAATCCAATGATTATCTGAAAAAACCATATCTCCAGGTTTTAAATTATATCCAAGTATTATATTTTCGTCATCCATTAAACCATCAAGGAAAGATAAAGCTTCTTTTTGAGATTTAGATAAGGGTTGATTTTGAACATTATGACCAGCATCAATATAATTTCGAAGATATCTGAATCTTAATTTTCCCTCTTTATACTCAAAAATAGGTTCAAAAACTGTAGGTGATTCACCGTCCTTGAATTCTCCCCTTTTATCAAAGTGAAATTTTTCATACAAGAAATTTAGTAAATCTTTTCTTTCTTTTAAAATCATATTATGAATAGTGTAAGCACTCAAAAACAAATTCGTACCGCCTTTTTTTGCATTATGAACGCAGAAAAGACCTAACCAATCAGGTACATTTTTCCATTGTGGGCTATCAGTGTGGTGAGATCCTCCTTCTTTTGTCTCATGATATCTACCACCAGTTTTCATTGATTTTCCTACATCTTTTATCACAATAATTTTTTCCTGTTTTATATTCTGAATTAATAATTCACCTAAAATTTTAGATATTAGCATAAAGATGGATTTTTTTTCATTTACTGAAAAATTTTCCAAGCAAACACCATCTACTACAAAAAAACCTACTCCATCTAACAATTTTTCTTTTTTAATTTTTTGTATATTATTCTTAAAAATAGGTAACTCATTTTCATCAATCCTATCTAATTCATTCCTACTTTTAGTTAGTTCTTCAATAATTTCCGAATTGAGTTTTACAAGAAATTTTTGTTTATTATTTTCTAGGTTTTTACCCCAAACCAGATTGTCATCAGCTAATATTTCATCGAGTATTTTTATCACTAATAGCATCTCAAGACCATAAATATAAAAAACATTCTACTTTTGAATTTATTTAATTACAAATATCGAGTAAACTCGTTTTAACCTAAATATTTCGCAACTATTAAACTATCTTCCTTAAAAAAATCAGTTAGATTGATTTGTTGTATAATTTCAAAATTTACTTTTAGATCAGATTTTATAGTATAATTTTTGGGATTATTTTCTTCTATCGTATTAACTAATTCTGATTTGTTATTAGTCACGAATTTCTTTCCTTGATATTCATCAATAGAACGAGTTTTAACTACAAGCAATAGATATCCTCCAACTCTAAGATGTATTTTACAATTTAGTAACGCAATCTCCATTTCTTTGGATTGTTCAATATCAACATATACAACATCTACTTTATCATGTATAATTTCATATTCTGATGGTTTTGTCATATCCATAATGATCGGTTTAATATTATCTCTTTTCGTTACTAACTTCTCTATCAACTCTTTAGCAGTTTCGTGTGAATGTTCAACAACATAAACAAAGCCTTCCGTACCAATAATATCTGAAATATGACTTAGAGTTGGTAACTCAGCAGCCAAATATAATACTCTAGATTTTTCAATTATGGGTAGAATTTCAAGACCGTTAAATATTGAAGCACCAAGTTTGCTCCTATACAACTTCCAAACTCTGTATTCTTGGTCATTTGAAAAAACTATTTTTTCGTTATAAAATTTATTTCCTCTAATCAAATTTTTAGTTGTCAGTTTCAAAGAATTATTCATCCTAATCCAAGAAATTGAATCCTTAGTAGCCATCTAATAATTTTTTAAATTTTTATTGATATAATGCTGTTTCTGATAACTTACATCACTTAACATAACATGCGTAGTAACAGAGATAAATAGATAAATCAGCAAATTTTTATGAGTTTTATTATTTGGATGTCTGGTCTTCCCTGCTCAGGAAAATCTACAATTGCTAGAAAATTACGTGAACATCTGCCTGATTTAGAAATTCTAGATGGTGATGAGCTTTACAAATGGCTTAAACCAGATAGTTGGTTAAGAGAATCTAGAATAACAAATAACAAAAGAATTGCACATATAGCTAAATTACTACTCAAGCACAACATCTCAGTATGTGTTTCTGTAGTAAGTCCTTATAGAGAAGGAAGAAAGGCAGCAAGAGATATTGTTAATGATAATAGATTTATTGAAACATACATCAAATGCAAACTAGAAGTTTGTGAGAGTAGAGATGTTAAGGGTATGTATAAAAAAGCTCGTTCTGGTAAAATAATTAATTTTACAGGAGTTAACGGTGAATACGAAATGCCATCTAATGCTGACTTGGTAATAGAAACTGAAAAGTATTCTATTGATGAAGAAGTGACGAAAATTTTGCAGTATCTAAAATCACGAGAATTAATTACAACTACAGATCAATATAGTTATGATGAAGTTAAACAAAATGTTACATAGATTTCCATTTAATAATACATTACCAGAAACTGAGTTAGCAGTTCATGCAGCAAAAGAAGCTGGTGATGCAGTTATGAAAATATACAAACATGATTTTATAACTACATTTAAGAAAGATAATGAACCGTTAACTGAAGCTGATCTAAAAAGTAATAATATAATTAAAAAAATCATTGCTAGTACTGGATATCCTATTCTCTCTGAAGAAAGTCTAGATGACAAAAAAAGATTAGACCATGATAAAATATGGATTATAGATCCTTTAGATGGAACATCTGATTTTGTGAGCAAAAGTGGTGAATTTACTATCATGATTGCATTGGTGGATAAACATGAACCAATTTTGGGTGTGATCTATTGGCCCATAAATGATATTCTATATGTAGCTCAAAAGGGTGGTGGTGCACACAAATTTGTTAATGGTGTATGGGAAAAACTTGTAATTAGTAAAAGGTTAGAACTTTGTAATTGCAGAGTGCTAGGAAGTAGACACCACTTATCTTCTAATGAGGCTGATTTTTTGAAACAACTAAATGTAGAAAAGTTTTCAGAACGAGGAAGTTCATTAAAAGTTACTGATATTTGTTCTGGTACTGCAGAATTATATTTTACTATGACAAATAAAATTAAACAATGGGATACTTGTGCTTCAAATCGTTTAATAATTGAAGCGGGAGGAAGAATGACTGATATGTTTGGCAACAAACTAGAATATAACACTAAAAATATTTATCATAAAAATGGAATTCTTGTTACTAATGGTATAATTCATGACGTTATAATCAATAGATATATTGAATTCTCAAAAAAGATGAAGAATAGTATCTAAAGTGAATTGAAATGAACGCAATTATAATAGCTGGAGGAAAAAGTACTAGGCTTCGTCCTCTATCGAATGAAATTCCAAAGACGATGATTGAGGTATATGGAAAAAGTGTACTTGAGAGACAAGTTGAGGTTTTCCAAAGTTGTGGTATTTCAGATATTACAGCTGTAACTGGTTATCATAGTGAAAAAGTTAACCTACCAAATATCAATTGTATTAAAAATGAAAAATATGAAACAACAAACGTCAATGAAGGATTATTTTGTGCAAAGGCAAAGTTGAGTGATTCTGTAATTATTACTTATGGAGATATAATTTTTGAAAATGAAGTTTTAGAGCAGACATTAAATTTTAAAGGGGATATAGGCGTTGTAATTGATTTAGACTGGAAAAAACAATATACTGGAAAATTCGGTCGTCCTATTTCAGAAGCTGATAATGTAATAATGAATAAAAAACAAATTCTGAAAATAAGTAAAAATCTTACTAAGAAAGATGATCTTATATTGGCTGAATCAATAGGAATTTTTAAACTATCAAAAACCGGCGCAAAAATTTTGCTTGATAGATATAATCATTTAAAAAAATCACATAAGGGAAAATTTTATTCAGCATCATCGTTTAAGGATGCATTTTTTATGGATATGATTCAGTATCTAATAGATACTAATGTTATAGTCGAACCTATTCCAATAAATGGAAGATGGTGTGAGATTGATACACAATTAGATCTAGAGAGAGCAAAGGAAATTTTTTCTTATTAATATAATAATTCCTATTGATTTTATAAAATATTTTAATTCCAACTGAAGTTTTGGCCTAACAATTTGTACAATCGTTGGTTATATGGTTCAAAGAAATCTACTAGTGTTTTTCTTGTTGATTCTTTCATTTTTTCATATTTTCCTATATTCCATCTTTCTTCCCCTTTTAATTTCAGGCTGGATAAGTCTAAAAATTCAAAAATTTTATCAAGAACTTGTTGGGGATTTTTAGATAAATCTTTATTTTCAACAATACAGAATTGTTCACGCGGAAAAAATTTCAACCATCTTTCAAGATTATCAACATAAGTTCCGTGACGTAGATAATTAAATAATACATGATTGGCAAAATTTGGATTTTTTATTCGGAATTCGTCATTCTCTCGAACTATTTCTATTCTTCTCATTTCAGTAAATATAGCATCCTCAAATGTTCTTTTCTCAGAGCCTTCTCTAACTTGGTGATGATAATTTGAGTAAGCTCTGTCTATAGGATTTCTTAAACTGAGGATTAGTTTAACATTCGGAATAACGTCTTTAACTCTTTGAGGAACCAAGGGATGGTGAAGATATGTTGGAGTATGCTCACCTATGAGACACTTTCTTTTATGAATAGATTTTTCTAATGATTTGTAAAGTTTAGTTGGGAAATGTGATTTATACCAACTAACCTTATCGCTATAAACATACTCAAAGAAATGTATATTCCGTGCACTGTAATCAACATCTGGATGTTGCAGAAGATAATTATGAATAGCCCATGTTCCTGATTTACTACTCCCATTTATAATAAAATTAGGTAATGTTCTGATACTATTAGTTGCAATTTGAAATCCACGACCAATTGAAAACACATTTGGATTATTAAACCCACCAGGGTGTAAAGTTAATCTAAATGAAAATCTATATGGATTTAATTCTGGATGTTCAAGTAGCCATGTTCTCAAACGTTCCCGCATAGAATGGTTATTTGTTTTTTTGGCATTAGATAGTTTTTTAACTTTTTGTGAGGACATGTACAAATTATCTTCTTTACTATATTATATTTAATTTAACCCACAAGCAAAAATGAAATAAAAAAAGCTAAGTGGCTGTAACATTCTCTCTCAAATAATCGAGATCCTTTTGATTGGAAAACCTACGTTCGTTCGTAAATGTATTTATCTTGTTGTGTAATTTTTCAATTTCTTCAATCTCCTTCGATGTGAGTTTTTCATTTTTTGCCATTTTTAACATCATTTCGTTTAATTTCACAGTTAATGATACAAGAATTGTGATGTTTACTATGTTTCTACGTTGATATGGATTACTTTCCACCAAAACATCAGCTTCCGACTTGAATGCTTTAGTCCTCTTGTAATGTACATATCCAACCATCACAAGTAACGGTATTCCAATAGCAGATACAATCAGTACATATTGGATAAAATTTGGAAATATGTTAGTTAGAAAAGGGTATCTTTCTATAGCAAGAAAATAAGTTACAGTTAATGTGTTTATTGCAGCAAAAATGAAAGCAAAATATGTTGCCCAGCCCATTCTAAAGTAAAACCATGCACGAAAACTTGAGCTGTTTTTCACATTGTTTTTCTTAACGGGATATATATCAACATCACTAGCTATTACTATTTTATTCAAGCGTAAAATTTTATTATAAAATTGTGATGTGGTAAAGGGAAATCAAAATTTGTCTAATGACTTTTCATCATTAATATGTCTCAATAAAAATATTATGTCACTCTTATTCACCTTTTTTGGATTATTATCAAGATGTTTTCTATCTGATAAAATTAGTTCAGCTGCATCATTCAAATCTTGTTTTAAATGGATTTTTTTAAATCCAAGCGTTTTCACGATTTTAATAAAACGGTCATAAAATTGGGATTCATTGAATTTATGTGCTACAGCAGTTGTAAATGCTAATGCATGACCATGTGAAAATCCTTCATTTGAAAAAACATAAGATAATGCATGACCTAATGTAGTGGAAGTATTACCAAATCCTAATCCTGCATACAATGAACCGTATGCTAAATCATCATATTTTTTATTTAAAATTGCATTTTCTAAAATATCAAATGCTTTTTCACAAAAGAATTTAGTATAATTATTACTGGTTTTACTATCGAATCCTTCAGTACATTGTGCACAAGCATCAATGGCAGAATTTTTCAGTATAATTTCTGGAGTATTTTGAAGAAAATATGAATCAACAATAGCTATATCCGCAATTATATTATCATCATGAAAGCTTTGTTTTTTTCCGTTAACTTTGAGGACAGCGATTCTAGTCACTTCACTTCCGCTTCCAAATGTAGTAGGAATCATGATCTTTGTTTTTTTCATTTTGTATGCAACAAATTTCGCCACATCTAGTACACTTCCTCCTCCTAAACCTACAATATTAGAAAAATTTGAATCTGAAAATTCTGATATTATTTGTTCAGTAGTTTCTATTGAAGGATTAGATTCAACACTATCATAAATTAACGAATCAACTAATCCCAAGTATTCAAGCCAGCCTCTGGATTCAGCTCCAGAAGATGTTATAACCAATGGATTTTTTGGAAATTTATATTCTTGCGCTGAATATTTACCAAATATTATAGTGGATGGTTGCTTTATAGTAAACATTTCCTGATTTCAATTTTGGTACATTTTTTTACTATAAAACTGAATATTATAAAAAATCTATATTTATTTTGAAAAAATATACCACGCTTAAAATTACCCATGGATAATCTAAACAGATTTTTTCAAAGAACATAACATTACGAGCCAATCATGTGGTTTTTAGTGATCAAGAAAAAAATCACACATTATATTGGTTAGAAATCAATATTTAGTGAGGCATAAATATGAATAAATTTAAAATCATATCGAAGAAATATGACTCTAGTTAGTAATATGATTGAATCTCAAAATCAATCTAGAAAAAACATGAATAATTCAAAAACTAATCTATACTTGTTCCAATTCAGTTTTTTATATGGTAATGAGATCTATCTACCATATTCAGTTGGAGCGTTATGGGCATACGCGCGTACTTTTCCTGAGATTGATAAGCATATAGAAAAAAAGAATTTTGTAATTCTTCGTGAACAACCAGCTGATATAGTAGATCGTTTGGATAATCCTGGAATCGCTGCATTCTCAACATACGTATGGAATTTTGAAATGTCAATTGCTGTTGCTCGTCTAATCAAAGAACGTTATCCTAATTGTCTTATCATATTTGGTGGACCTCAAATACCTGATTCAATTCGTTTAGATGATTTTTTTGAACGTTATCCATTTATTGATATAGCAGTTCATGGTGAAGGTGAAATTACTTTTTCAGAAATACTACTTACACACATTAACGGAGGAGATTTTAAAACTATTCCAGGATTAACATATCATGGATTTACAACCGAAATACGAACTAGAGCACGTGATTTGAATTCTTTCCCATCACCATATCTTACAGGAGTCTTTGATGATCTGTTGACACTTCCTTATCATTTTCAGACGGTTTGGGAAACAGATCGTGGATGTCCATATGCTTGTACATTTTGTGATTGGGGTTCGATGACAGCCCAAAAAATGTTTCAATTTGATGATGAACGTATCTATAAAGAAATGGAACTTTTTGCAAAAATGAAAATATCTCATGTATATATGGGCAATGCTAACTTTGGTATTTTTCCACGGGATGTGGAAATAGCACGTCGCATAGCAGAAATAAATGAGAAATATGGTGGTTACCCTCAAAAGATTAGAGTGAATTTTGCAAAAAATGATGCGGAGAGAGTTTTTGAGATTGCAAAAATTTTTAATAAACAAAAAATGGACAAAGGAATTACGCTCAGTGTCCAAAGTATGGATCCTGAAACTCTTGTAACTATCAAAAGAAGCAATCTCAAATTTGATACGTTATCTTCTTTTGTAAAGAAGTATGAAGAAGAAGGAATTGATACAGTGGTAGAAATTATTGTTGGTTTACCAGGTGAAACATACAGGAGTTTCAAAGATGGTATAGAATCTCTTCTTGGTGCATCTGCTCATAATTCCTTATGGATTTATCGTTGCACTGTTTTACCCAATGCTCCAATGAACTATAAAGAGTATAAGGAAAAGCACCGAATAAAAACAATCAGAACTCCAATCGAGTTAAACCATACAGTTCCTGGATTAGATCCAGTTCAGGAATATGAAGAGACAATATGGGAAACTGCCACGCTACCACGAGCTGATGTTATTAGGACTTTAGTTTTAGCGTGGGCAGTTCAGACATTTCATGCACTTGGCCTTCTTGAGACAGTTGCGATATACGCAAATAAATTAAACAGTATTATGTATACAACTTTTTATGAGCGTCTAATAGAATACGCTGAACATAACCCTAAGACCTTGTTGGGACAAGAATATCTATCTATAAAGGAAAAGATTGAAAATGCAATTAAAAATGGCGGATCATGGGAAAGTATTGTTCCAGAATATAACAAGCAAACTTGGGCATTAGAAGAGGCTTCATACTTGCGTTTTATGCTTCAAATAGGAACATTCTTTTCAGAAATAAATGGATTTCTAGATTTCCTACAGAAAAGTGAAGGATTTACTTTTGATTCAGAAACACTGTCAGATTTTCTGAAATATCAAGAAGCAGCAATAGTCAGAGATGAAAATACCGGTGTCACTGAACTTGAAGTCGGATCTTCTGTACACTCCTTCTTCCGTAATGCAGTGATGGGGCATGATGAAAAACTTCAAAAGGGAAATTATTTAATCAAGATTACTGACGTACACGATTTTAACGGAGATAAAAATCGCTATGCAACAGAAATAGTTTTTTGGGGTCGTAGAGGGGGAAAATCTCTGCATCAAAAAGTTGAAGAAATAGCAATTCAGCCTACGATTAAATAAAAATAAATTACTTGAAAAATTGTTTTATTTCATTACATACAATTGTAATTTGTTTATCAGTCAATGTTACAGATGAAGGTAACCATAATCCTCTATTAGAGAAACTTAATGCTTGTTGGTAATCTTTGTCCGTCTTTCTATATGGTTTCAATCTATGGATAGGTGGATAATATATTCTTGTTCCAATTTGTTTTTTTTCAAGGTATTTGATTAATTGGGTCCTTTTTACTGATGATTTTAAAAAAATATCTACCATCCACGGAGTTACATTGTTTAGATTTGTTTTTAAAAATTCTATACCCTGAACATTAGAGAGTAAATCAACGTATTTCTTAAACATATTTCTCTTTTTTAGTATACGTTTTTGTAATTTGTGCATTTGTGCTATGCCAACAGCAGCCTGAAATTCTGTAAATTTAAAATTATAGCCAATGGTTGAATGGGAAAATGATTTTTCCATTCGTTTTTTTATACCAATCTCACGCCCAAAGTCCTTCAAAGCCATTATTCTGTTATAGATTTGTTTATCATTAGTAACTATCATGCCACCTTGTCCAGTTGTAATAATTTTTGGTGTACTGAAAGAAAAAATTCCAACGTTACTAATTGTACCTACGTGTCTTTTATTGTAATAACAACCTATAGCATGAGCTGCATCTTCAATTAACATTATGCCTTTTTTGTCTGCAAACTCTCGGAGAATTTTCATATCTATTGGTCTACCATTAAAATCCACAGGCATGATAGCCTTTGTTTTTTTGCTAATTGATTTGGACAACTTATTCAGATCTAAATTTAATGTATTCTTTTCAATATCAGCCAGAATAGGTTTTGCACCAGTGGCTTCAACTGAGTTTGGTGAAGCAACAAATGTTAGATCAGGAACAACCACCTCATCCCCATAACCTATCTTCAAGGCTTTGAGTCCTACATATAATGCAGTTGTACCACTAGTTACTGCACAAGCATATTTTGCCCCAACAAAACTTGCAAACATTCTTTCGAATTCTTTAGTTTTTAATGATTCAGTATACCAACCAGAATCTATAACTGATATCAACTCTTTTTTTTCAGCATTATCCATAGATGGCTCAATTTGGTTAATTCTTTTCAAAAGTTTTCAGTTAATTTGTCAAAAAACGATAAATAAAGATGACTCATCTTTTTGACTATGGATAAGCTCAAATCAATACTTGTAACTGGTGGGGCAGGATATATTGGAAGTGTTTTAACACATAAACTAGTTGAATTAGGTTATAACGTTAGGATCATAGATTCGCTAATTTATGGCAAGGATGGAATTTCTGATCTAATATCTGAGAACTCGGTTGAATTAATTGAGAAAGATATTCGGGATGAAAAAATATTGAACGAGGTAGTAAAAGAAATTGATTGTGTGATTCATTTGGCTGCCATTGTTGGTGATCCACTTTGTAAAAAAATTCCAATAGCTGCTAAACAAATTAACGAAGATGCCACTAAAAATTTGGCAATTATTTCAAAAAAACATGGCGTAAAACGATTTATTTTTGCATCTACATGTAGTAACTATGGATCATCTTCGACTACAGTAGATGAAAACAGTCCGATACAACCTCTTTCATTATATTCCACGACAAAAGTAAACTCTGAAAATTTTATTTTAAATAATGCAAGTTCTAGTTTTGAACCCTGTATTCTCCGGTTTGCAACTGCACATGGTCTTTCACCACGAATGAGGTTTGATTTATTACTGCAAGAATTTCTTCGCGACGCTGTTCTAGATAATAAAATTAGAATTTATGGTTCAAATTTCTGGAGACCATTAGCTCATGTAGACGATATCTCAAATGCGTGTATATCTGCGATCAAAAGTCCCAGTGACATTATTTCTGGTGAAATATACAATGTTGGACATACTAAAGAAAATTACACAAAAAAAATGCTTGCAGATGCTATTCAGGAGTTTATTCCTTCAACTATGATTGAAATAACTGAAGCAAAAAAGGATTTAAGGACCTACAAGGTTTCATTTGATAAAATCAAAAACAATCTAAAATTTATTGCAAAAAAAACTATTCGAGATAGTATTTCTGATATTCTAACTCAAATCCAAAAGGGTAATTTAGATCCCATGGCATCAGAATTTTCTAACATGTCAAAACTGACAGAACGAGTTAGAGTTTTTTAAATTATAATTTAGCCGTAATCTATAATATAGCCTCAGATTTTTGTTTAATATGAGAATTTTTATCACTGGAACAACTGGATTCTTAGGTCAGCAATTATCAAATTCGTTGTTAGAGAAAGGTCATAACATTGCAACACTAGCTAGAAATGTAGCAAAATCTGATCGTGCAATTGCTTCAAACACTGAATCAATGATACGCGGAGAAAAAAATAAAGGAGTATCATATTATTTTGGTGATCTAACTGATTATCTGAATATCCAGGATGTTCTGAGTGATTTTAAACCAGAAGTAATAATTCACCTTGCTGCACAAACTTCAGTTGCTTATAGTTTTACCCATACTACAGAAGTGTTTAATGTAAATTTTCTCGGTGTTGTTAATATGGCTGAAGCAGCACGCAGAGTTCTTCCTAAACTCAAGAGATTCATTTTTTCTGGATCCGTGGAAGCGTATGGTATACAAACAAAATTCCCAACTAAGGAAGATGTGGATCTGAGGGCTGCTAGTCCATATGGTGTGGCAAAAATTGCGGCAGAGAAATTTTTAAAATATCTTTATCAAGCATATGGATTTCCGGCAATAATTTTTAGGAATGCAAATTCCTATGGCAGACAACACAATCATCAGTTTGTGATAGAAAGTATGATTTACCAAATGTATAATGGAAAATCTCCGATTAAATTAGGTGATCCAACTCCTGTACGTGATTTTATTTTTGAACCTGATTTACTTGCTGCATATAAGATAGCTGCTTTAAGTAATAATAAAAAAATAATTGGCGAATCAATTAACGTTGGAACAGGAAAATCAATATCTATTCGACAATTAGCAGAAAAAATCAGAAAAATTACTGGTTATAAGGGAAAAATTCAATGGCATAGTTTTCCAAAAAGAGCATTAGAAATACCAAAACTTGAAGTTGATAACTCAAAAGCAAAAAGATTACTAAAATGGAAGCCAGCGGTAACTCTTGACAAGGGATTGAAGATCACGGCTTCATATTATAATAATAGAAAATAATTAATTTTCTTTTAAAAAAAATCATTCGTTGTTATTGTTGAATTTTCCATAATCTATTTCAAAGACTTTAACTTTCAATTTTTTATATGCAACTTCACTGGAATCAAAAATCTTAACCATGTAAGGATAATCATCTTCGTTTAAATACAGATCATTCAAAAATGGATAGAAATTTTTTTCTTCTTTTGTAATTATATATTTAAGCTCAAACTCCTTTCCATTCTCTACCAAATCGGCTAACGATTTTCCATAAATTGAGACATCATCAAAATATTTCTCATTTTCATTTATTTCCTGATATTCAGTCCACTCAGAACCAATTTTGTATTGTTTGAATTGCCCAGGTGGGTTTGTAATTGTTTGATATACAACATAATCCGTAGCTGGTCCAAATTCTCTTAAAGTTGTACCATGTAAGTTATCAAGTACAAATTTTGCAAAGTCTTTTTTTTCATTTTCAAAAGATACGTCTGGTTTTCCAAATCCAAATACAGTAAAACAACTAGATAGAATTATTACGATAGAAATTACAATAATCAAAAAAACATTCTTTTGTTTTTTTGTGAAAGAAAATGTACTAAGACCATATTCTACTACTCTTTGTATTGGGATTACAGAAAAAATGATTAAAAATGGAAGTAAAAAATAAAGGAATCTTCTTTCAGGTATAACAGCAATAACAATCAACATGGATGCAATGGATAATAAAATAAAAATCCAATTAGCTCTGATATAGTTTTTATCTTGATCAAAAGCTCTAAATGAAAAAAGAATACCAAATGGGATTAGAATGAACAGGTATGGCAAGGAAAGTTTGTATAGTACAAACAATGTGTTGAAAAATCCTTTTAACATGTAATTTTCAAGTAATGAACCCAATCCTTCATTTTCTATATAATCCATCATTGTCGGGTTTAATTTTCCTGTATTTTCTCCCAATATCTGTTCGTAGCTACCAGCAAAAATTCTTTCGTTGTAATAACTGTATAATGGATCTCCAAATTGTTCATATTTTTGTAAAAGCATAGGTGAAATAATAATCAAAAATAAAGTTAGACCCAAAGCATAGTTTCTAAAATAATGTTTTTGGCCTCTTAAAGTTATAAAATAAATTATTGTAATAATTAAAAATATAATAAAACCATTAGGTCTAATCCAAAAAACAGCGCCAGCTAGAATTAGTGATGGGATTATGTACTTGGTATTTTTACTCAGAACAAAATAAAACGAACTAAGAATCGTTATTATAAATATCGGTTCTGTAAATCCAAATCCCGCGTTATAATTTAGATGTGGTTCAAATGCAAAAAGACTGGCACCCACTAGCGAATATTTATAATCAAAAAATTTTCGACAAACCATATACATGACAGGGATAGTACACGTTGCAAGAGCCAAACTAATAGCACGTATCATGTTAGAATAATCAATAAAATTATCCGAATCCATTAAAGAAAAAAATGGTGAGACAAAAAGTGACCAACCCATACCTGTATGTGATGTCTGTGAAAAATCACCATTTGTATGAGCAATAGCATGAAGTGTAGATAACAAATTATCCGTATTTACAGGCAGAGAAAAATCAGTAGAGTATAATTTTAGACCAAGTGATATACAAATTATTAGAACTAGAAATAATATGATCTTTGATCTTGATAATTGTAAAGTTGCTTCCATTGTATTTCAGTCAAATTTCCAAAAGATGAATTCCTTGATTATTTGGCGACTTAAGCGTGCACCAACTCGAAAAGGTCTCATCTTTCTTTCACCACCAATTCTCTTTGGTTCTATACTATCAATTTCATAAATTGGATATTTTTTTTTTGCACATCTAATAGAAATTTCTTGTTCAATACCCAGAGGTTCGCAAACCGTTTTAAGTCCCTCGAAGATTTCTCGCTTAATAAGCTTGAAACCATTAAGTGCATCTGTATAGTGACTTCCAAAAAAAGAGTTAACCAAAAATGTAAACATATTATTTCCAAAACTATCTAACAATCCAGCATCCTCACTCACAGAATTTTTTCCAAATCTTGAAATATGTACAACATCATGCCCTTCCTTCGCTTTTTGAATCAATTTGTGTATATCTTCAGGAAGATCATTACCATCTGGACTAAAGAATAGAACAAAATCAGATTTTGTCTGCTCTACACCAAGTCTACATGCATTTCCCTCCCCCCTATTTTTTTGATGAATAACTCTATAACCCATTTTAGTTGCCTCCTCTACTGTTCCATCCTTAGAGCCACCATCAACAAATACTATTTCATCCGCCCATTCCTTCTTCACTTTTGGCATTATGACCTTTATACCATCAATTTCATCTAAAGTTAAAACAATTATAGTAACAAACACATTTGACCGAGTTTTGTTGATTATTTAAAATTATTATTAATTACTATGTAATAGTTAAAACTCAAAATATGGCTTATGGAGAAGGAACTAAATGAGAATAGTAAATACTGACAGCAGGATCATAGAAAAATTAAGGATGTCAGGAATATCTGAACAAATGAAGACCCTAGAATCCTCAGATTGGCTTGTTATAGATGAAAGCAATGAAGATATTACAGGTGCAGTGGGTATAGGTGGAATTTTTCATGTTTCAAGTATACAAGTAAATCAAAATTTTCGAGGCAAAGGTATAGGAAAGTTGCTCCAAGCTGAACTAATCCAGGAAGCTAAAAGAAGAGGTCTTTCATTTGTTACTGTTTTTATTGATCCAAGAAATGAAACCAGTGTCAAATTACATGATTCTTTCAATTATGACACGATTTTTAGAATTCATTATTCAGATGAAATAATTCAAGATGTTAAATTGATTGTTTTTAAACCTAGAGGTAAAATAATTAAAAAATTCTTAAGTTGTTTTAATTATAAAATTGGAATATTTTTTTTAGCATGTGCATTAAAACTAACAAAACCATTATTTAAAAAAGTGTTATCTTATAATGAAGAAGATACACCATCTCCTTCAATAAGAACAATAGTTTCTAAATTTGAAAAAATTTGATTTATTGTATTGTACAAATTATAAAACAGAATCAACCATGAGCGCAATGAAAAGTACTGCCAAATATGGGCTTGAAAACTTGAACAAAACCCAAGAAGCTTTTTCGCTTGGCTTTGCAACCACCCAAAAACTAAGAAGTATCATCAAAACTCCTGATGCAATTGCAGTATACAAATAAACTTCATGCATTAATGGTTCACCATTATCATGTGTTAGGAAAAATGGAATCACACTGAATAGTACCATCATTAATGTGGTACCAGCAATTATTCTCGCAGAAGTTTTTTCTGATTGAACTGCAGTTAACATCGGAACATTGACTTTTTTGTAATCATCCTTAAAGTGTAAAGTTAGTGCCCAAATATGCATTGGAATCCAAACAAATACTAATCCTGCTATAACAAGACCAAAGTCCCAAAGACCAGTTGTAGTTACAGCAACGTAACCAATCAATGCAGGTGCGCCGCCTGAAAATCCTCCTAAAATAATATTTGTTCTGCTTTTACGTTTTAGACCATAGCTATACACCAAAATATTATCCACTAATCCAAATGCCATAAAAGAACCAGCTAAGATACCTTGCCAAAATGACGTAGTAAAACATATGCCAAAGGCACAGACCAATGATATTGCGGCAAGTATTAGTCCAAAATTTCTAGCCTTTTCTGGAGGATAGATTCGTCTACTTGGTATGGGTCTGGTTTTAGTTCTCTCCATTATTGCATCAATATCTCTGTCATGATAATTTGTCAATGTATTTGCGGCAGCAGAGCCAGCAGCTACTCCACCAAGTAGTAATGCCCATGTTTGAAGAGAAATTGGAACATTGAAAACATTCGAAGCAGTGATAGCAGCTCCAAACGCAGTAAAGACGAGAAGATACCAGATTTTTGGCTTGGTTAGCTCATAGTATACACCAATGTTTGATTTTGTATTAAAAGTCTGCATTAGTTACACTTCCATCCTTCTAGTATTATACTGCCATATAGGGCATTTGCTTCGTTCGCGTTTTCATTTCTATGAAACTTTCAGAACCTACAATTCCTGTGATCTTACCAATCTTTTCTGAAATTAGTTGGTGCATTTCACTTAGGTTTTTTGCATACATTGTTACTAGTATATCAAATCTACCAGTAACCTCTGAAACTTCTCTAACGCCTGGAATTTTGAATAATTCTTCAATTACAACGGATCGTTGTTTTGAATCCATATTAATTCCTGTTAATGATTTTACAGTATATCCAAGCTCTTTATTGTTAACCTCTATTGTATATCTCTCGATCAGTTTTTTCTTTACTAGCCGGTTAATCCTACTGTAAACAACAGAAGAGTTTTCGTTAATTTTTTCAGAAAGTTTTGGAATTGAAACAGATGCATCATTACTTAGCTCCGATAAAATCTTTAAATCTAAATCATCAACCTTTGCCATTTAAGATATCAGTAATCTTAGATATTTCTGGGTCTAATAAAGCTATTATTGAAATTTTTATAAAATTTTAGCCTAAAGCTTGCCTTTTTTGTATAACATCTCAGCTAAGAGAACAGCACCTTTCGCCGATCCCATCTTTTTGTTATGTGAGAATAACATGTATTTTATTCCATGATCAAATAACTCTTCTTTTTCTAACCTTCCAATTGTTGTAGTCATCCCACCACCTACCTGCCTTTCAATTCTTGGCTGTGGTCTTGTTGGATCTTCATGTACTACATAGTAATCTTTTGGTGCGGATGGAAGATCCAAAACACTAATTTCCCTATTGTATTGTTCATATGTCTCCTTTGCATTTTTAGGATCAATCTCCTTTTCAGTTTCAACAAATACAGATTCTGTATGACCATCAATTACTGGGACTCTTGTACAAGTACAACTAACACGTATGTCAGCAGGTTCTATTTTACCATCTTTTAATTTTCCAAGTATTTTTCTTGTCTCAGTCCTAACTTTATCTTCTTCCTTTGGTATGTAAGGAATAATATTATCTGTAACATCCATAGCTGAAACACCTGGTGATCTACCACCACCTGAGATCGCTTGCATTGAAGTCATCATAACTTTTTTTGCTCCATATTTCTCATAAAGTGGTTTCATAGTAATTGCTAATCCGGTTGTAGTACAATTAGGCAGAGGAGCTACCCATCCCTTCCAGTTTCTGTTCTTTTTTTGCACATCTAATAATTCAGCTTGTTCGTCATTTATTCCTGGGATAAGAATTGGTACATCATCTTCATATCTATACGCGGAAGAAGTTGAAATGACAGGCAAATCCTTTGCAAATTTTGTCTCAATATCTCTTGCAGCATTAGATTCAACAGCAGAAAATACCAAGTCCAACTCTGCAACATTTATCTCTTCAATTTTTTTTACAGTCATTTCTTTGATATATTCTGGGATTTCACCACCTACTTCCCATTTGATAATTCCACTGTTTGGATCCCTGATTGCATCAACGTAGTTTTTTCCTGCAGATCTTTCTGAAGCTGCAATCTGTGTAACTTCAAACCATGGATGATCCTTTAGGGATAGCACAAATTCTTGACCTACCGCTCCAGTGACTCCAATTATTGCTACTTTCTTTTTCATGAGTCACTTTCAAATTTTCAATTAATAATCGTTAGCAATAACCAAAACACACTATATTGGCAATTAATTATCTTATAATGTGAAAATTCATACAAACAAATCAGTTCAGTCACATATTCCAGCTTCACACGGAGGCAAATACGGTATAAAAAACTCTGATCCTAATGTCATTGACTTTAGTTCAAATGTAAACCCATTAGGATGTCATCCAGGTGTAAAACGCTATTTGAAAAAACGATTAGATGTGATTTCTGAATATCCTGATCCAAACTCTACTAATCTACGTGCAAATTTGGCATGGTTTACTGGTGTTTCAAAAAAACAAATTGTTGTTGGTAATGGTGCAACGGAGATAATTTACAATTTTTGCAAAACATTTCTAAATAAAAAAACACATGTTTTGATTCCAATACCAACTTTTAGTGAATATGAGATTTCTACAAAACTTTGTGAATCAAAAATATCATTTTTTAAAACTATGGATCTTTCAAAAAATTTACAAAAATTCATTATGAAAATTCCCAGAAAAGGCTGTATTTTTGTTTGTAATCCAAATAATCCTACTGGTGTTTTATTGCAAAAGAGTGAAATGCTAAAAATTATTTCTGCGGCGAAGAAAAAATCATCAATCGTATTTGTTGACGAGACATTTATTGAGCTTGTACCAGAAAATGATCAATCTGTTATAAAAAACCTAAAGAATTTTGAGAATTTGTTTATTTTACGTTCACTTACAAAATCTTTTGGTCTAGCAGGAATTAGAGTTGGTTATGGAGTTGGTAGTACACAAATCATAGATCCTTTACAAAAAATCAAAATTCCTTGGAATGTTAATAATATAGCACAATTAGCTGCAAGCGCTGCAATATGCTATCATCCTTTTTTAGATAATACATGTAAATTAATCAAAAAAGAGAAACATTTTATCTCTTCAAATTTAGCAAAATCAAAAAAATTTGTTTGTTATGATTCATCAACAAATTTCCTTCTAATTAAAACAAAAATCAAGTCAAAACTTTTGCAAAAAAAACTTCTAAAGCAAAAAATTCTCATTAGAGATTGTAGTACATTTCGTGGGTTAAATCAAAATTACATTAGGATTGCAGTGAAAACTAGAAGAGAAAATATAAAACTGCTAAAGGCTCTGAAGGTGATTTAGTATTTCAAAAACATTAATGGTTCAAGGAACTACATCTAGTGCGGGTAAAACTACACTTGTTACTGCACTTTGTAGAATTTTTGTAGAAAAAGGATTTTCTGTGGCGCCATTCAAAGCACAAAATATGTCAAATTATGCCTATAAAGGAAAGAGTTTTGAAATTTCTCGTGCACAGGCAGTTCAAGCTCTAGCATCACGTATTAAAATATCACCTGATTTGAATCCGATTTTACTAAAACCACTAGGTGATTATAGAAGCTCTGTTTTTCTAAGAGGAAAATTCTATAAAAAAATGCATGCTGATGACTATTACAAGAAGTTTGTTCAAAAAAATGGAATGGATGTAGTTTTGGAATCATTTCATACTTTAGAAAAAAATTATGATTTGGTAATCATTGAAGGCGCTGGTTCTCCTACTGAAATTAATCTTACTCAATATGATATTGCAAACATGAAACTTGCTGAAAAAACAAAATCACCTGTAATTTTAATCACAGATATTGAGAGAGGTGGATCTTTTGGGAGTATTGTTGGTACTATGTCACTATTAGAAAAAAAACACCAAAAGATGATCAAAGGTTTTGTTTTTAACAAATTTCGTGGTGATTTAGATATTCTTAAACCTGGATTTAGAAAACTAAAACAAATCACAGGAAAGCCAGTTTTTGGAACCATTCCATTAACCAAGTTTTTACTTCCTGAAGAGGATTCTATCACTTCAAATTCAAGGCAACTTGCTTTGAATACACGTAATTTAAAAAAGATTGATTCTGAAATTGAAAAATTAAGCAAAGTTGTAAAGTCAAGTCTTAATATCAGAGATATTGAAAAACTGTTGTAATGATATTTGAAAGCGTAATTATAGTTACTTTCGCTCTTTTATTGGATTTTTTAGTAGGAGATCCAAGAACCAAATATCATCCGACTGCTTGGATAGGAAAACTGATCGCATTACTTGTTCCTTTTACAAAAAGTAACTCAGTAAAAAAGGAATTGCTAGGTGGTATTTTGATTGTTAGTATAGTTGTGATAATTGTATGTGCACTACTTGTTGTTTTGGATATTGGAATTAATTTACTCACTGTTGATACTGTTTCATTAATTGTATCAATAGTTATTGGTTCAATCTTACTGAAAACAACTGTTGCTATTAGAGGAATGCAAAAACACGCTTTTGCAGTAGTTGATGCAGTTGAAAAAGGGGATTTAAACTCTGCTAGAAATCATCTCTCTATGATTGTAAAAAGAGACACCAAGCATTTAGATAAAAATCACATACTATCTGCTGTTTTAGAAAGTGTGAGTGAAAATACGGTTGATGGAGTTACTGGCCCATTGTTCTATTATGCTATTTTTGGTCTTCCAGGAGCATTTGTATACAGAGCAATAAACACCATAGACTCCATGATTGGCTATAAGACAACTCTGTTTAAGAATGTGGGTTGGTTTGGGGCCAAATGCGATACTGTACTTAACTATGTTCCATCTCGATTAACTGGATTAGTAATGATCTTAGGCGCATTAATTTTAGGTTATAATTGGAAAGAATCGTTTTGTATTATGAAACGTGATAGTAGAAAACTAGAAAGTTCTAATGCAGGATTTCCAATGACTGCTTTGGCAGGTGCACTTGGAACTAGGTTGGAAAAAATGAATTATTATACAATTGGCAATGGCAGTATAGAATTCACAAAATCTCATATCATCTCTGCAGTTACATTGATGAAAGTTTCTTCAATTTTATTCTGCGGCATCGTGACCATTCCAATAATAATGACTCTCTCATTTTTAGGATGGTGGATACATGCTTAAAGAAATAAGTTCAGTTTTTTCATTTCTTACAATAATTCCTTCCAATAACACAAATCTGGAAACTGTAGCAAAATACATGCACATTTTTCCTATTATTGGAATTGCAATAGGACTAATAATTGCCTCAATTGGATTTGGACTGTCATTTTTCCTAGATCCATTGATTGTTTCATTATTGGTTGTTGCATCCATTGCAATCATCACGGGAATACATCATACTGATGGTTTAGCAGATTTTGCTGACGGTCTTATGACCAGAGGGTCAAAAGAAAAAAAACGCAAAGCCATGAAAGATCTTTCAACTGGTTCTGCAGGAATCGTTTCAGTTGTATTGTACATAGCTGGTGCAATTATTGCCTTATCACTAACAAACGGTTATGCGTTATTCCAAGCTATATTACTTAGTGAGATTTTAGCCAAGTTCTCAATGGTATTAATGGCTAGTATTGGTAATTCGGCAGCAGTAGGATCTAATTCACCCTTCATACAAATTATGAAGGATAAAAGAAGACTTGCTGTGGCTAGTGTCATCACAATTATTCCACTTGCTGTAATAGGTGGAACTGTCGGATTGATACTTTTTGGTGCATCAATTGGCGTGACATTGTTTTTGATTGGTCTTTCCACTAGAAGTTTTGGTGGAATTACTGGAGATGTACTAGGCGCAACTAATGAACTTACAAGACTTTCATCTCTGTTAATTTTTGTATCATTATGATTGGTCTTGTGATGGCAGGAGGTAAGGGAACTAGAATGAATATTTCTAATGAAAAATTGCTACTTGAATACAAAAAACCAGTAATCTTTCATGTAATTGACGCATTAAAAAACTCACATTGTTTTTCCCAAGTTATTGTTGCAACTAGCCCAAACTCACCTGATACAAAACACGTATTGGAGCAAAATAGAATCGAAACTTTATCCACACCAGGAAATGGATATGTTAACGACCTAAATTTTCTACTACAAAAGATGAGCGGATCTGTGTTTGTTACTTCTGGAGATTTGCCACTATTAGACGAAGAAATTATTCAAATCATGACTGAAAAATCTAATTCAAAAAATGTTTGGACCAGTTTTCTTGTGTCTAAGAAATTTTTGAATTCCTTAGGTTTGCAATCTGAACTATTGGTCCATTCTGCTAAAGGTATCGAATGTACATACAGTGGAATTTCTATTATCAATGTTAATAAATTGGAAATTGGCAAAAAACCTGTTAAGGAATACCACATAGTTTTGGATGATAAGAGAATATCTTTTAATTTGAACACAAAGAAGGATTACGAATTACTTCAGCACTTCTGAGATTTTTCCTATTATATGTGCCTTTGAGCCTGTTGGTTTTGATATTATATTTCCACATGACTTACATGTAACAGGTGTTGAAGCATGTGAGTAAATTATATTTTCTTCATCACATTCTTTACAATTCACTTTAAGGAATTTACTATTTGGTTCAGGAATAAGTATACGCCCTCTTTTCATTTTGCAATCAACTCGAATTTTTTAATTCTAATACCATGTTTCATTGTTTTCTTCTTGCATTCTGGGCATGTGAAAATTTGTGTAACTTTCTTTGTTGTTTTTGCTGGTTTTGCAAGCTTTGGGAATTTTTGACCTCCATAACCTTTTTTCCGTAATGCATGCCTTCTTTCTCCAGCAGCCATACCCCTACGTTTACCAGCTTTGTAAATAGAAATCTTTTGAACTACATGCTTCTTACATTTAGGACAGAAACGATTAATCTCTTTGGGTATATTCACAATTAACTTCCGCATTTAACGCCAATTTAAACATCGCTTCTAATCTATAATAACAGTAATTCACATAATCTGATAATGATCCTTGGATTATCTTCAGCTATACAAAATCTAAATGCAGTAGCTATTGGTGACAAAAATGCTGATCTTGTTTTAGAAAATTGTTCACTAATTAACGTATATTCACGTGAGATTTTACCAGAAATGCAAATTGCAATATCACAAGATAGAATTGCCTATGTTGGCAAAGATGCATCTCATACAAAAGGAAAAAATACAGTTGTAATGAATTTAGAAAAAAAATATGTTACGCCAGGATTTGCTGATCCTCACATACACATAGATCAGTTTGTTTCGCCAACAGAATTTGTAAAAAAATCTCTTCTATGTGGCGTAACTTCACTTTTTGTTGATTCAATTGATATTGTCAGCACTTGTGGTTTTAGAGGCTTTAAAGAATTCATTAAAATGACGCATGGATTACCAGTACGTTTTTTTCATGTTATACCAGGAGGTCTTCCAGTTGATAGGAAATTCAGTCATGTAAAAACTCTAAGTTTTACAGAAGAGAAATCAGCACTCAAAATGCAGGAAGTTATTGGGCTGGGAGAATTATTTTCATGGACTAAAGTAACCAAGCGTGATTCTAAAACAATGAAAATACTATCAAAAGCATTAGATAATGATTGTGTAATCAATGGTCACACAGCAGGTGCATCCGGTAAAAAACTAAATGCATACATCGCATCAGGAATTCTATCCTGTCATGAACCAATAAACTTTGATCAGGTCATAGAACGATTAAGATTAGGAATGTGGATAATGATAAGAGAGGGTTCTATTCGCAGAGACCTAAAAAATATTATTCCGTTAATACTTTCGAATAAAACATACATTGATAGATTGATGTTCTGTTCTGACGGTGTTGATCCTATAGACATTATTAGATTCGGTCATATTGATCATTGTATTAGAGAGTCAGTAAAACTAGGACTAAATCAAATAGATGCAATTTCTATGGCATCAAAAAACTGTTTTGATTATTACAACTTGGGAAAAGATTTAGGTGGCATTTCTCCTGGAAAACTAGCCGATATTTTAGTTTTTGATAATCTGACAAAAATGAAACCAACGAAAATTTTCGTTGGAGGAAGATTAGTAGTATCTAATGAAACAATTGTTTCTCAAATTAAAGAATGTGTCATACCTAAATGGCTCACTAAAACTATCAAGTTAAAAAAATTCACTAAAGACAATTTTTCAATAAAATCTAATTTTGATCTAGTTGATGTTAATGTAATAAAAATGAAAACTGAGATCATCACAGAAAAAATAACTGAATCGTTAATAGTAAAAGACGGTAATGTTATTCCATCTCCTGACAAAGATGTATGGAAAGTTGCTGCATTTGATAGAACATTTGGTTCAGGAAAACATACAATTGGATTTCTAAAAAATTTTGGGGCTAAGATAGGAGCCTTTGCTTCAACATGGAATTTTCATGAAAACAATTTGATCGTTATTGGATCTAATGAAAATGATATGGCCATAGCTGCAAATAATCTCATCAAAACTCAAGGAGGAATGATAGTAATTAATGAAGGGAAAGTACTTTCTTCTTTGTCATTAGAACTAGCTGGTATTATATCGACTAATACCTTTGAAAATGTTTCAGAAAACCTTATGAATTTAAATGCCATGTTAAAAGATGCTGAATGCAAATTTGAAAAACCACACCTTGTACCACTTTTTTTACCATTTTTGGCATTACCAGCAATACGAATATCGAGTAATGGTTTAATTGATATCAAAGATCGGGTAGTTTTAAAAACCGTAATCTGATAAAATATTAAGGGGATTTTACAAAAAATTTCTATTAATGGCATCTATTCAACAAACACCTAATGGACCTGTATTAGTTTTGAAAGAAAGTGCGTTACAACAGAAGGGAAAAGATGCGCAAAAAAACAATATTGCTGCAGCAAAATTAGTAGCAGAATTGGTTAAAACAAGTCTAGGTCCACGCGGTTTAGACAAGATGTTAGTAGATTCACTAGGAGATGTCACAATCACAAATGATGGGGCGACAATTCTAAAGGAAATTGATGCGCAACACCCAGCTGCAAAAATGATGGTTGAGATTTCCAAAACAATCGATACTGAGGTGGGCGATGGAACTACATCTTCAGTTATTTTTGCAGGATCTCTATTAGAAAAGGCAGAAAAACTGCTTGAAAAAGATGTACATTCTACATTGATCATTGATGGATACCAAGCTGCATCCTTGAAAGCTCTTGAATTATTAGCAGAACTGGCAAAATCAATTCAACCCGATGACACAGAATCATTAATCAAAATTGCAAAAACAAGCATGCAATCTAAATTGGTTTCTGATGATAGTGAATCTTTATCAAAATTAATTGTTAGCGCAGTACTGAAAATTGCGGATAAAAATGAAAACGGCTATTCTGTTGATCTTGATAACCTTAAAGTTGAAAAAAAATCAGGAGGCTCAATTCAAGATACTGCTTTGATTAATGGCATAGTTCTTGACAAGGAAGTTGTACATAGTGGTATGCCTACAAAGATCCAAAACGCAAAAATTGCACTTGTAAATGCTGCACTTGAAGTGGAAAAGACGGAGGTTAGCTCTGAAATAAGAATTTCTGATCCATCTCAAATGCAGATGTTCTTAGAAGAAGAAAATAGAATGCTTAAGGGAATGGTGGATAAATTACAAAGTGCTGGTGCCAACGTGCTAATATGTCAAAAGGGAATTGATGACATTGTACAACATTATCTTTCTAAGCAAGGAATTTTAGCTGTTCGACGAGTAAAAGAAAGCGATATGACTAAACTATCAAAAGCAACTGGTGGAAGAATCACATCCAATCTTGACGATATTTCAGAAAAGGATTTGGGTTCTGCTGAAACTGTTCAGCAGAAAAAGATTGAATCAGACAAGTGGGTTTTCATCGAAGGTTGTAATAATCCGCATTCTGTGACAGTTTTAATCCGTGGTGGTTCTCAAAGAGTTGTTGATGAGGCTGACCGTTCTATTCATGATGCTTTGATGGTGGTTAAAGATGTCATTGAAAAACCAATGATTGTAGCAGGTGGTGGTTCACCTGAAGCATATTTGGCTGGAAAACTAAGAGTATGGGCAGATAGTTTTGATGGAAGGGAGCAACTTGCCATTAAACAATATGCAGAATCACTTGAAGTAATACCACTAACAATAGCAGAAAATGCTGGAATGGATCCAATTGATTCTCTTATTACATTACGCACAAAACAAAATAGTGGTGAAAAAACTACTGGTATCAACGCTAGAGAAGGCAAGATTGGAGACGTATATTCTCTGGATATAGTTGAACCACTTGCAGTAAAAGAACAAATTATAAAATCTGCAACGGAGGCAGCATGCATGATCCTCAGAATTGATGATGTTATTGCTATTTCTGGTGGTCCTGGTGGCGGTATGCCACCAATGGGATAAATTCACTCGGATTCATTTTAGCAGTTAATCACTGAAAGAAAAACTTCAAAACGCACTGAATAAACTATATTCGTGCATAAAATTGGAATTGATCTTGGCGGAACTAAGATTGAAGGAATTTTACTAGACGAAAAATACAACACAATTCAACGCAAACGTGTCGAAACACACCAAGAAAATGGTTATGACTCGATTGTAAAATCTATCATATCTTTGATAAACGAATTAAGAGCGAAAACAGACAAGGAAACATCTGTTGGAATATGTACACCCGGTATTACTGGCATTAATTCAGGATTGATCAAAAATAGCAATACCCAATGTCTCATAGGAATGCCATTAAAAAATGACCTTGAGAATGTACTTGGTTTTGAAATTGTAATGGAAAACGATGCCAACTGTTTTGCTCTTGCAGAATCATTACTGGGATCTGCTAAAGGATATGATGTTGTTTTTGGAGTAATAATTGGTACAGGTGTTGGGGGTGGAATTGTAATTAATGGAACTTTACACAAAGGAAGAACAAACATTGCTGGCGAATGGGGACATCATACATTGCATACTAATGGAAATGAATGTTATTGTGGAAGGCAGGGATGTGTTGAGACGTATATCAGTGGTCCAGCCTTAGAAAAGCGTTGGCTAGAAATTACTGGGAAAGCGGAACCGTTACAATCAATAATGCAAGATCTCTCTGACGAAAAAGTAAAGCAATTGAAAAAGGAATTTCTTGAAAATTTTGGAACCAGTCTAGCAAACGTAATTGATATTCTAGATCCTGATGTTATTGTTTTAGGTGGGGGTGTTTCAAATATACCGTTCTTGTATGATGATGGTAAAAAAGCAGTTTATGATAAAGTATTTAGTGATTCGATTGAAACTCCAATAATCAAAAATAACCTTGGTGATTCAGCTGGTGTTTTTGGTGCCTGTCTATTGAGTAGGTAATTATTGTGGTTCTATTGTAGCAGGTGGTTTACTTGATACTACGTAGGATACCCAAGTAACATCGTCAATTTCATTTGTAATCCGATTGCTAATTTTCTCAACCAATTCATTTGGAAGCCTAGTCCAATCAGCAGTCATAGCATCTACAGAATCTACAACTCTAACCATCACTATGTTTCCATATTTTCTCTCATCTCCAACAACTCCAACAGCCTTATCATCACCGACTGCGGCATATGCTTGCCAAACCTTGTCATAGATATTTGCATTTTGTAATTCATCTTCTACTATCTTACTCGCAGCTCTCGTTATATCCAATTTATTTTTTGTAATCTCACCAATAATTCTTACAGCTAGTCCTGGTCCTGGAAATGGATGTCGCATAAGCAAACTTTGAGGAACTCCAAGAATCTTTGCAACTTTTCTTACTTCATCTTTATACAGGTCACGTAATGGTTCTAAAATTTTCAAATCTAGCCAATCTGGTAGACCACCGACATTGTGATGTGTTTTGATAACAGATGCTGGACCCTTTGATACTCCACTTTCAATCACGTCAGGATAAAGAGTACCCTGAGCAAGCCAAGTAAACTGATCTTTACCCTTAGCAAATTTCGTAAAAACTTTAACAAATTCCTCTCCAATAATCATCCTTTTTTCTTCGGGATCAACTATCCCCTTCAATTTTGATAAAAATTGTTTTTGTGCATCTATCTTTGTGAAGTCAACTTTAAAATTCTTAGTGAACATATTCTCAATTTCCTTAGCTTCATTTAACCTCAAAAGACCGTTATCAACAAAAATACATTGAAGCCTCTTTTTCACTGCCTTGTGAATTAATAATGCAGTAACAGTAGAGTCTATACCTCCACTAACTCCACACAAAATATTCCCCTTTAATTTAGAAATACTTTCTATAGAATTTTCAACAAATCTTTCCAGAGTCCAATCTTGATTCGCATGACAAACTTTTAGAACAAAATTTTTCAAGATTTCATTTCCATTTTCCGTATGCACCACTTCTGGATGAAATTGAATTCCATACACGGTTTTCTGTTTGTTTGAAATTGCTGCCGCACGTGCATTTTCCGTATGTCCAATAATTTCAAAATTGTCTGGTACAACTTTAGCTTCGTCCCCATGACTCATCCATGCTCTAATAGAATCTCCAACTCCACTAAAAATATCAGAATTATCATCAATGGAAAGTACAGCTGAACCATATTCTTTATTTACACGTTTTACTTTCCCACCAAAATTATTGACAATTATCTGGTGTCCGTAACATATTCCCAATATTGGTATTTGTAGCTGGAAAATTTTCTTAGTAGGTGTAGGTGCCCTAGAGTCATACACACTAGACGGTCCTCCTGAAAAGATTATTCCTTTTGGATTCAATTTCTTTAATTCCTCCAAAGAAATATCGTATGGAACAAGTTCAGCATATACTGAAAAATCTCTAATCCGTCTACATATCAAATGGCTATACTGTGAACCAAAATCTAACACAACAATTTTATCCATAAAATCACACTGAATTTTCTAACATTCGCGTCAAAGACCACGTTGCAGTGTTTATAATTTCATCCACTCTTTCTTTCTGACGATAATTTTTTATTATAATTTCTCTTATCGCACTTCCATTGTTAGTGATTACACAATTAATAACATCATTTTTTCTTATTTTCCCTTTTTCAACTTCTTGATTATCTTTATTTTTCATTTCACCAATAATACGGTCTATAAAAAAAGTTTTCAGAGGAGGTGTTTCAGAATTAATTGATATATTTTCATCTAAAACAATTGAAAGTTTATCATCTGAAACAATTACATTTGCAATAGTTGATCCATCGGAATTTTTTATAACTGAATCTGTATTTTTCTTTTTTTCTGTACTAAGTGTTAGATCTGAAGCTTTTGTAAAACTTGTTTGTTTGAGTATTGTGGTTAGGACAGAAATAGTTTTTTCAAGTTTTTCAATTTCTTCTAAGTGTTTCTCAATTTTTTCTACAAGTTGTTCTTTTAGTTCTAAAATGTTATGAATCTGCTCGTCTGAAAACCCCATATTTTCCCTTATGCGTGAACGATATTAAAACGCATTCTTAGAGGTAATTATATTATCGATGTCATCAAACCTGATTTTCGTAAATCCTTTCACATTAGTAGTAGAATATAGTTCAGATCTGCTTTTTTGTGCTAGCCATTCTAATAATTGCTTTCCTCGACGCAATTTCCTAATCTTCATATTTTTGTTAGCGATTTTAGTCTTTGAAAAACTTCCAATCGTATTACCAAAATCCATTCCAAAAAGAATTATTTTTTTAGCTTTGAAGTGGTTTGCTAAAAATACACATCTGTCACCATCAGTGAAACCTCCAAAATTATGAATTTTTTCGAAAGACCTTACTTGTGTTGTTCCTATGCAATTTTTGAAGTTACTTGCAAGGTGAAGTTTTTCAATATTATCACCGTGAGCATGAACAATCATTATTGTATTTGTTTTGCCAACTGTTTTGAGTGTAGGAATATCACCATCAAGATCTGTAACCACAATATCTGCTTTCAAATTATTTTCTACTAGAGCCCTAGTTGCACCATCAGCTACAATTTTTGTAATTTTTTTATATTTTTTTAAAATTGGAATGCAGGAAAGTAATGAAGGACCTGCACCTATGATGAAAATTGATTCATTTTCTATTAGTTTTTTTAACTCTGTTATACGAGTTTTTTTTGATAGTAGCGAATTCAACAATTTTGATGATTGAATGTCATTTTTTTTTGAATAGCCAAAATCATTGATAATCTCATTATATCTTGTTGCCCAACCTAATATCGTCATATAACTCAAATTGGTAGGGTTTATGATAAATTATGTGAATAAGCTAGGAACTGTTTCTGTTGGTGATTCAAATCCTGTCAGAATAATGGGGGTTTTAAACACCAGTCCAGAATCATTTTATAAAAAATCTATCTCAATTGGTAAAAAAAGAATTGCGGATTCGGTTCGTAGAATGGAAGATGATGGTGCAGATTTTGTTGATGTTGGTGGTATGTCTACTGCACCATATCTTTCAACAATGGTTTCAGAAAAAACTGAAGCAGAAC